>Ga0207015_1050_pt1 | contig 42287 bp, 30 predicted proteins | sample Alteio_BWMinCont_53_FD_153486 | JGI IMG/M metagenome (GOLD analysis project Ga0207015, IMG submission 153486) | Enriched cells from forest soil in Barre Woods Harvard Forest LTER site, Petersham, Massachusetts, United States -... | ecosystem: Environmental > Terrestrial > Soil > Temperate forest >...
AGAGATGGTCAGATTGGTCGCTTTCTCGAAGTCCAACTCGCCTGTGCTGCTGATGGTCAAAGTTCCGGAACCAGGCGTGTCGGTGAAAGTTTGACCGGAGCCCAGCACCAATACTCCTTCAATGCTCCCGAGCTTGGCGAACGCGTTGGCTGTGCCTGCCTTCATGGTTCCGAAATCTTGAATCAGCGAGCCTTGCACCACATCGGTGATGCCATTGGGCTGGCTGGTCAAGTTCAGCGTGGCGCCCGGATCGATCGTCAAATTGCCTGAGTTGGCCAACGTGGCGACGTTCATCACGTCAGCCGTATCATTAAATTCGCCAATAACCGTGGTGGCGCCCACGTTGTTCGTAAACATTCCGTCTACGGTTATCGTGTTCGTCGCGGTAACATCATTTTGAACGTTGGTATAGAGCTGCCCCGAATTCGTAAGACTACCGGTCACGACGAGTTTGGAGCCTTTGTCCAAGTCAAGGTAATTTGAAGTGGTCATGGAGCCGTTAACGGTGAGCGTGTTGCCATTGTAAAGCTCAATGTCCCCGCCATTGGTGACGCCAGTAGTCGTGAGCGTGGTACCGCTGTCAGTCGAAAGCACGGATCCTGAATCGAGCGTTAGCGTATCAATGGTAGGACTGATATCCAGCGTAATGTTCACCGCAGGGGAACTGAGCAGGCTCACGTTGTAGTTGTTGCCGGCGTTCCCGTTGTTGGGAACGAGGCCAAGGCTCCAATTCGCGGCGTTACTCCAATTTCCGCTGCCTGCGCCGTTATCTTGAACCTGGCCAAAGGAAGCCCCCGCAATTAGAAGAACGGCCAGGCACACAAACACCGCGCGGCATACTAAAGTCTTCATCGAATCTCCCCCGTTTACGCATCTCGTCCGAAGTACATGGGCATTTTTTGTTCCAAACTAAATTTCACCGCCGAAACAATAACTCGTTCAAGGTTCGCGCTTTCGCCGGGCCTTCGATTTTCAACGGAACACAATTGTGTAAGTGTTTGCATAGTAATGAGAAACAATGTGTGGAAATCTGACGGAGGAGGGGGAGCGTGAGATCGAAAGGCCGGAGTGAATCGTCAATTTGCCGCGATGAAGTTGGCTGGGCGTGTGTGAACACACTTAGAACCTCTTTGTTACTTTGCTAATTTCACTCGTGTGAATAACTTTGCGAGTGATTGGCGGGTTCGCCCAGGAAGGACCGGCCACTACATTTCAAATCTAATCACAAATCTCGCGACTTGTGATTACAGCTTTGTAAATTCTAGTGCTCAGCTTGCGCGATCAATTGAGCCACTTTGGAATCTTTACCCACCGGCTCAACGAAAATAATCGCGGTCGGAGTCAGGTACATCCGATCGGGCGCGTGCAATTCCTTGCCGCGCTTCACCAGCACGTTTTTCGTTTCTTTGGTGCTGGGATCGGTCTGGCTGACGATGTAAAAGACATCAGTTAAGACCGGACGATGGCTGCCGTAATCGTTCAAATGTCCGAAATAGACGGAGCCGTTTGCCAACAGCACCGCTTGATAAGGAGTATCGAACTTGACGGATTCTTCGTGCCTGAAACATCCCGCGAGCGAGAAGACTAAAACGGTGGTTACGGCGATTAGTATTGAACGAACAGAGAGAGTGCGCAGCTTCTTCATTGTTGGAAATTCCTCGATGTGAAATCCATCCCGTTGACCGCAGCGGAAGAATCCCGCTAAGGACGTGCAGAGTACCATTCTGGCCGCTCTCAAGGCAAGGCCTCGATGGCCAGACCCAAACAAAGGTTCCCTTCCTTAATGATCTTTCTGAACACCTTATTGACGGGTTAGCTCACCATTACACGCCAGAGGTCCTCACCAGAGAACTTTAGATGCATGGCCCGCTCGTTGACAATATCGTCGAAACGAATCCACTCCGGGCTGTTCTCTTCATCCTGCAAAATAAAGATGCCGTCCTCGCCGGGCTCAAGTACGACGAGGCCGTCGGCCATCAGCTTTCCTTTTCGCAAGACGATTCGAGAGCTGCCGATCCAAGGACTCTCGTTACGATAATGGCCAACGTATCTTTCCCACTCTTTCGGATAGGTAAAAGTTTTTGGCCCCGTATACTTTGAGTTCGTAAACCACTGGCCGCCACATGCCGCCTCCACCACCGAACTGTGGGGATCCTTCGAGTCTGCACGGCCAAAGACCAGCATGAAATGCTGGAAATCCGGATGTGGGGCGATAAACATATCGCCATGCGCGCTTTCAAGCGCAACGCGCGCGCCTTGATAAATCAAGAAAAGATTATCGCCGGTGGCCACGACTTCGAAGCTAGGTCCTTCAGAGCTTTCATACTTCCCTAGATAGTCGGACGCATTTTTTACTGAGACCGGAGAATCCGTTGTGGGCATCGGTGGGAAAGATTTGGCGGAGCGGTGCGCGCGCATAAGCTGAATGGCATATTGAGCGACTGGATTTGGCCGATATCCTTGCATCGCATTGATTGAGGCGAAGGTTCCGACGCCTTCGTCGATATCAACATGGAGTGCAGATGCGAAAGACACCATGCCGCCAGTGTGGCGCAGAATTTTGTGACCATCGAGCGTGTCCACGGCAATGCCGTAACCGTAGCTAGCGCTGGGACCGAACTCGTCTGCCGGGATATGCGGATGCGAGAAAAGATCGAAGCTATCCTTCGAGAGTATTGAACCTTTTGGCCCGCGACCAAAATTGGCGATCATTTGAATATAAAGTCCCATGTCGTGGGGAGTGGAAGCGATGCAGCCCGCGCCGTCAGTCACAACGATAGCGGGCGCCTCCGCTAGCCGCCCATGACGCGGATATGGGCGATCGTTTTGAAAGATCATGTAGTTTTTGGCAAGTTTTTCGCGAATGTCGAGTGAAATGAATGGTTCAGTCTGGGTCATGCCCAGAGGATTGAAGATGCGCCGGCGAAAACTTTCTGCCAGCGGCTGACCATCCAAGGTCCACACCAAGTGTCCGAGGGCTACGTAACCGGTGTTGCAATAGTGGAAATGGCTTCCGGGGGCGTAGGCCGCGCGATGTTTCGCGGCTGGATCCGATAGAAAGAGCGGACCATCGCCAGGTAATCCAGAAGTGTGGGTAAGAAGGTGATGCGTGTTGATAGGTGAGAACTTGGATTCCATACGAAACCACGGAAGATACTCCGCGATTGGTTTTTGTAAGTCGAGCTTCCCTTCCTGATGAAGTTGCAACAGGCAGTTGGCTACGAAAGATTTGCTGATCGAGCCGATTTCGAAAAGGTCCTGCGGTTTGATGGCTACGTGCGACTCCGTGTCTCCAAAACCGTAGGTCGCAACGCGCTGCACGCCATCGCGATCGGCCATGACCAGAGTCATCCCCGGTGCATTCATCGCCCGCATGTATTGTTCGATGAAAGTATCTAAGCCTTTGAAGCACTCAACATACTGGCTCTTGGCTTCTTGCGGTTGCAATTCCAGGACAAAAAAGCGAGTCGCAACGGCCCCGGCAAGGGCCTGTCCACTCAGATTCAGAAAATTGCGACGCGTTACGAGAAAAGGCATTTTGCTGTCCTCCCGAAATTTAGAATTGAGTGGGGACTATAACATTCCGGCCTTCGCGTTCAGCAAAGCTGAACTGGACATTTCCTAGCATATTATCCTTCCAAGTTCTGTTGATATGTTCCATTTGTTTCACATCTGAAGCCGGCGGGGATAATAACGTAAAACAGCTTGACAAATCTACATTGTGTGACTAGATTTCACGCCATACGGGGCAGTAATAACATTGTGAAACACACATTTCATTTGTGAACTTGGGCGTATAACACGTGGCACATTTCTCGCGTTTCCATTCAAGTATGGGAGAACATCTCAATGAGAATCGAAGAGAAGCGATCTTCCCCACGCACCAGCGCCGCTAGCCTCAACAGATACCTCCGGTACGTCTATGGACTGCTAGCAGTGTGCGCCATGCTTATGACCGTTCCGGTTGCAACTGCGCAAACAGCGGATACGGGCGCGCTTACCGGCACGATCACCGATCCCAGTGGCGGCGCGGTTCCGGATGCTGCGATCAAGGTCGTAAACGAGGCGACCGGTGACACCCACGAGCTTGCTTCGCAATCGAACGGCATTTATTTGGCGCCGTTGTTGTTGCCGGGAAGTTATCGAATGGAAGTCTCAAAGACCGGTTTCAAAACTGCGGTGCTTAATGGAATCGCTGTGTCAGTCACCGAGACGGGAACAACCAATGTCCGGCTACAAGTTGGGGAAATGACCCAGAGTGTGACGGTTAATGCCCAGCCGGACATTCTGCAGACCAACAGTCCGGCATTGGGCCACGTAACTGACGAGAGGACAGTCGGGAACCTGCCGCTAGTTACACGCAACTACACCCAAATTTTGGGCCTCTCTCCGGGAGTGTCTTCAGATGTGAATAATGCCGCGCAGCTAGGGTCGGGAACTGCCCTCTTTTCGTCTCATGGCGAGGTGCAAACTGACAACAATTTTCAGATGAATGGATTGGGAGCGAATGACCTGTTTAGTGGTGCGCTGCAGGTTCCCATACCGAATCCGGATACGATTCAAGAATTCAAGGTGCAGACGGGCCAGTATGACGCGGCGTTCGGCAGAAATGCCGGCGCCAACGTCAATGTAGTCACCAAGGGTGGCGGAAATCAATTCCATGGCACCGCTTTCGAATTCTTTCGGAATGAGGATTTGAACGCAAACGATTACTTCTTGAACCAAGCGGGCTTGCCTCGGGGCGTCCTGAAGCAAAATCAATTTGGGGGCACCATAGGCGGACCCGTTGTGAAGGATAAATTATTCTTTTTTGGTTCGTATCAGGGGACTAGACAGCGGAACGGCCTGGATATGACGTGCCTTGGGAGTTTCTTTACTCCCACAGAGATTACATCCAGTGCTACGAGTCGTACGGCGATGGCGTTGGGCGCGGCTTTTGCGGGACAACCCGGCGTGCTAGGTCCCGGAGTATTGCCCGACGGTTCGAACATTAGCCCTCAAGCGATAGCGCTGCTTAACGCGACATTACCCGGGGGCGGATTCTTGATTCCTGCGCCGCAGAATGATGCGGATGGAAGCTCAAGCGTCAGCACAGCTTGCCCCTTCTCCGAAAATCAGTTTATGACGAACGGGGATTATGTACAGTCGGACAAAAGCAAGTGGTCAGCCCGCTTCTTCTGGGCGGACAATAATCTCGCTAATAATTTCACCACCAATGCGGGCACGGGAGGCGGAAACGTACCCGGTTTTCCCACGGCGGTTGTTAACCAGTATCGTTTCGCGAGCCTATCCAACTCATACGTTATCTCTTCAAACTTGGTGAATCAGATTGTGGTCGGGTATGGCCGGACGGTGCTTTTGGAAGGAGCGCAACAGCCCACGGTCACCGTGCCCGGTGGAACTGCCGCGCCTTTGACTTTGAGTGCCCTCGGAATAAGCGCGCCGCCGAATGATGATGTACATCCGTCCATTGCCGTTTTGGGCGGATTCGCTATTGGAGGGAATGGACAGGGGTTCAATCTTTATCAAAACAATTATAGCTTCCAGGATTCCGTTTCTTACGTTCACGGCCGCCAGACGTTTCATTTTGGAGGCGGTCTCTCCAAGCAGCAAATGAACTTCACGAACTTCACTTTTCCAGGCCTGATTGTTTTCGCCAGCATGTCAGACTTTTTGACAGGCAATCCGTACCTGCTGGCGGATCTGCAAGGTCTCGTCAATCGCGGCTGGAGAGCAACGAATGGCAACCTGTATGCCCAAGACGATATTCAAGTCACTCCGCGGCTAACAATTAATCTGGGGGTACGATACGACCGCGAATGTGATATCGGTGATTCCCTCGGACGGTCTTCCAACATAAACCCGAATCTCCTGAACCCGAATCCTCCGGCTGGGGGTACTTTGCAGGGCGTCGTGGTTGGATCGAATTATAAAGGCGCTCTGCCTCCGGGAGTTACCCGTGCTGCCAACTCGGCCGCTATCAACGGAGATGGGCAAAACAATTTTGGGCCCCGGCTGGGTTATGCCTACAAGCTCCCGTGGACAGACCGTTTTGTCCTCCGAGGTGGCTACGGAATGTACTTCGCGCGATCGACCGGACAATTATTCTTGCAACTAATCGCGGTTCCGCCTTTTTCGGATTTTCGCGTAGTTGTTCCGGCGGTGGGCACCACGGTGGCAAACCCGTTCGCTCCTGTGCCCACATTCCCAAATTTCGCTCCTCTGGCATACTCACCTACGACTGCCCTGGCTCCGCAGATTTTCTCGCCGTCTTATCAGCCATCGGTCATCCAAGAGTACAGTACAAGTCTCCAGACCGAGTTAGCGCGAAATCTCGTATTGGAAGTCGGCTACGATGGTGTACGGGGCACGAAACTGGCCGAAGAACGCGCATTCAATCAGGCGCTCGATGCTACGGTCACGCCAATTCGCGGACAGACCACGAATACCTTGGCAAATCTTCTTGAACGAGTGCCATTCGTAGGTTTCTCCACTGGCGCCACTGAACTCCAAACAGAAGGAGCCTTGTGGTACAACGCGCTCGAAGTCAGCTTGAATAAGCGATTCAGCCACGGACTACAGTTCCTTGTGGCGTACACGTGGGCGAAATCGTTGACAGATGCCAGCGGTTACAGCTCGGCAATCGCTCAGGGCGCAAATCTCGTAGGCAACCAGAATGATCCGCGGTCACGCTATGGACCCGATGGGTTCGTGCGGCCGCAGCGGCTTGTGATCAGTTACCTTTACAACTTTCCGAAACCCGCGAACGAGTTTTCATTAGTCGGACGCTTCATTTCGGGCTGGAGTGTTTCAGGTGTGACTACCATTCAATCCGGCGAATGGCTAACGATCACAACTTTCGATCCGAACAATGCCTTCGGGATTACTGGAGGAGGCCTGAATCCAGATCCGGTACAAATCGCACCGGGGTGCAACGGCGATTTTCGTGCGCCGGGGTCGGTGGAGAAAAACCTTCGCCAGTACTTCAATCCGGCGTGTTTCGAGCCATCCCCGGTGATCTCTGCAGATGGAGCCACGGCCTTCGGAAATTCGAAGCCAGGCATCGTTTCAGGCCCTGGACAGGTAAATTTCGACTTCGCGGCCATTAAACAAACACCGTTGGGGCACAGCGAAAGCAAGAATTTGGAGTTTCGAGCAGAATTTTTCAATCTGTTTAACCACGCTCAGTTTGCCAATCCAGCGACTTTATTCGGCTTTCCAAATTTTGGCGTTATTAACAGCACGGTGGTCTCTCCGCGAGTCGTCCAATTCGCGCTGAAGTTAAATTTCTAGTCTCTATCAACCCGGATATTCACAGGGCGCAGCGGATTTTGGCCCGAAACGAGAAGCGGACATGGCCCTTTCTCTGAATTTCAAGGTAAATGCATAGTGTCACGACTTCAATTGGACCGGCTGGAACTTCGCGAGCTGAATTTGCCGCTGAAGTATCCATTTGAAACCAGCTTTGGGCGAACCACCAACCGCCGGGTATTGATCGTTCAAGTAATCGATAACAGCGGTGCAACTGGTTATGGCGAATGCGTGGCCATGGAAGGTCCCTTCTATAGCGCGGAAACAATCGATACAGCATGGATCATCATCGCGAAACACATTGCGCCCTTGCTTGCAACGCAAGGCATACGGGCAGATAACGTCTTCCAAACGCTTTCTGCAATTCGCGGAAATCAAATGGCGAAAGGCGCGGTGGAAGCCGCTATCTGGGATTTGGAATCGAAGCGACTTAGCTTGCCGCTTTGGAAGCATCTGGGCGGTACAAGGACCGAAATCGCTTGCGGCGTTTCGATAGGAATTCAGTCCAGCACGGATGAGCTCCTTGAAGTAATTGCGCGAGAGCTCGACAGCGGATATCAGCGCATAAAAATAAAAATCAAGCCAGGGCAAGATCTGAAACTGGTTCAAGTGGTGCGTTCCCGCTATAAAGACATCGTCCTCTCCGTGGATGCCAACGCAGCATATTCTCTTGATCGCGATGCGGCGCTAATGAAGGAGCTCGATAACTATAACCTCCTGATGATTGAGCAGCCCCTGGCTCCTGGCGATTTAGTGGACCACGCCAAGCTTCAGCGCCAGCTCAGTACACCGCTTTGCCTGGATGAGTCTATCGCCAGTGCTGCAGACGCGCGGCATGCTTTGGAACTTCGGGCCTGCCGCATTATCAACATAAAGCTGGGCAGAGTTGGAGGATTTTCTCAGGCTCGCGAGATTCAGGCGCTCGCCCTTCAGCACGAGATTCCTGTATGGTGCGGCGGCATGCTTGAGACCGGCATCGGCCGCGCGCACAATATCGCGATGTCCTCGCTGCCTGGATTCACCTTGCCCGGGGATGTTTCCGCCAGCCAACGATATTGGAGTGAAGACATTATCGAGCCTGAAGTGGAAGTCAGCTCGCGCGGCACCATTGAAGTCCCCACTGCGCCGGGATTTGGTTTTCGTGTCCGAAACGATCGCGTGGAAAAGCTGACAGTTCGGTCGGAAACAGTTCCGGTTGGGAGCTTGACGACTTCAACGAGCGCCGTTTAACGGCTGTTGCGCGATTTTGAAAGAACAACGAGGTGACGCAAATGTTCTTTAGATCGGTCTCCGCATGCGGAGCGAACAATCCGGGCAAAACCGCGTTGATTCGTACACAAAATGACTTGCGGTCCAAAAACGGCGCGCGTGCCACGACGCTTGCGGCTGCCTGTTTGTGCTTAATCCTTGGATCTTCGTGGGCCCAGGGGCCCACAACGAAAACCGCAAAAGTCGTTCCGCAAACCCCGAAAGAGGCTGCATCTCCCGCGTCTACGCCATCGCTGACGGAACCGGACTTGCGCGCTTTTGTCGATGGAATCATGCCGCTTCAGCTCGAGCGGGGCAACATCGCCGGTGCGGTCGTCCTTTTCGTTAAGGACGGCAAGATTTTATTTGCGAAAGGTTACGGTTATGCGGATGTGGCTACAAAGAAACCGGTGACTCCGGACGGCACTCTTTTCCGGCCTGGCTCGATTTCGAAATTATTTACATGGACCGCGGTAATGCAACTTGTGGAAGAAGGCAAGTTGGATCTTGATCGCGACGCAAACGATTATCTGGACTTCAAAATTCCACCTGCGTTTGGCAAACCCATTACGCTGCGCAATATCATGACGCACACTTCCGGGTTTCAGGAAACTGCCAAGGACCTTTTTGTGAAAGACGCCGGCGATATGAAACCGCTCAACGAATATTTGAAAGCGCACATGCCCGCGCGAATTTTCCCTCCTGGAGAAATTCCGGCCTATTCAAATTACGCTACCTCGGTGGCTGGATACATTGTGCAGCGAATCTCCGGGCAACCGTTCAATGATTACATCGAACAGCACATTCTGAAGCCGCTGGACATGACGCATTCAACATTCGTGCAGCCATTACCGGAGGCATTGAAACCGTTGATGTCCTCAGGTTACACCGTGGCTTCTCAGCCGGCTAAGGATTACGAATTCGTCCAAGCCTTCCCAGCGGGCAGCTCAGCCGTTTCAGCAGCGGACATGTCACATTTCATGATCGCTCACCTGCAAGATGGCCAATATGAAGGTGCTCGGATTCTGAAACCGGAAACTGTGGCGCTCATGCACTCTCGCCAGTTTGCCTACAACCTTGCGCTCAACGGCATGTGCTTGGGTTTTTATGAAGAGACGCGCAACGGTCATCGGATTATCGGCCACGCTGGAGACACAGTCTATTTCCATAGCGACCTTCACCTGATCCCCGACCAAGGCGTCGGCTTTTTCGTTTCTTACAATAGTGGTGGCAAGGGCGAGGTCAGTAACCGCACGGAGTTATGGGATAAGATTCTGGACCGTTATTTCCCCTATACTCCGCCACCGGCGGCGCCTGTGGCCGACCCCAAGGCCGATGTTCGGACTGTCAGCGGTTACTACACTCCCAGCCGCCGTTCGCAGACCAATATTTTGAAAGTCACCTCAATGTTGGGGCAGCTAAAGGTGTCTCCGGACGCGGATGGAGGGATTCGGATCGATCCCCTGAAAGATTCTGCAGGGGAATTGATTCATTGGCAGGAAATCGGGCCTTTTCTATATCGACAAAAAAATGGGCAGGATCTCGTCGCCTTCCGTCGCGATGCAACGGGCCGGATGGTTCTCTCAATAGATTTTCCATTCTTTATCTTTCAGTCCGCGGGTGGATTGGAAAGCAAAGGGTTTAATTCATTTCTCTTCATCGCGAGCGCTGTTCTGTTGTTACTTGCCTTAATTTTGTGGCCCATTGCGGGTCTCGTCCGCAAACACTATGGGCAGAAGCTCCATCGCAGCCCGCGGGATCGTCGATTGCGCCTCCTGGTGAAAATCGTCTGCTTGATCGACCTAGTGTTCATTTTGGCTTGGGTCATCTTGGCCAGCCGCTTGGATTCAGGTGTTCTGTCTGAGAGTCTTGATCCTTGGATTCATTTAATCCAGATTATCGGCGTTTTAGGTTGCGTCGGCGCGTTGGTTGCTATGTACAACGCCTACCGTTCTTGGTCGGAGCGGGGGCGCTGGATCTGGACTAAGTTTGCAGACGCTTTGGTGGCGCTGGCCTGCCTTGGCTTTGCCTGGTTGATGCTGGCGTGGGATCTGTTGAATTTCAACTTGAACTTTTAGCTTTCGTGTGGGGGCCAAGAGAAAAACTGATGAGGCGATCCTTCTCTAAGTTATTTTTGTTCTGCGCAGCCGTCAGCGCAATTCTTGTGCTGGGGCTTTCGGCCCAAGGACAGGAATCGCCGCAGCGGCCTGATTATAGTTCGATGTTCAACAAGACCGACGCCATGATTCCCATGCGCGATGGTGTGAAGCTCCATACGGAAATTTACGTTCCGAAAGATGAGAAGGAACCTCTGCCTTTTCTTCTGACGCGAAGTCCCTATGGCTTAGCGGATGACCCCCAGGGCTACTCCCAATACTTGGGCCTTTACACGGAAATGTTCGCGGGTGGATACATTTTTGTTTTCCAGGACATCCGCGGACGGTATGGCTCGGAAGGGACATTCGTAATGCAGAGGCCGGCGCGCGATAGAAAAGACCCGCACTCTATCGACGAAGGGACTGATACCTACGACACTATTGATTGGCTGGTTAAAAATGTTCCGAACAACAATGGACGCGCGGGCGAAGTGGGAATTTCTTATGGTGGCTGGCTCACGGCTATGTCCCTTTTAGAGCCGCACCCGGCCCTGAAAGCTGTCTCGGAACAAGCATCACCGGCAGATATGTTCCTCGGTGATGATTTTCATCACAACGGAGCGTTCCGGCTGAGCTATGGCTTCGAGTACGCGGCCCTCATGGAGACAGGAAAGACAAATTTTCAGTTTCAATTCGACAAGTACGACACCTTCGAATGGTATCTCGCGCTGGGTCCACTTTCAAATGCGAACAAACTGTATTTTCATAATTCCTTGCCGACCTGGAATGATTTCGTCACACACCCAAACTATGACCAGTTTTGGCAAAAACAGAGCTTCGCGCAGTATTTTAAGGATCTGAAACTGCAAGTTCCGAATCTCAACGTTGCTGGATGGTGGGATCAGGAAGATTTCTACGGTCCGATAACAATTTACGAACTGCTGGAAAAAAACGATACAAATCACAACAACTATCTAGCGGTAGGTCCATGGAATCATGGCGGATGGGAGCGAGCGGCCGGCACGAAGCTCGGCAACATCGATTTTGGCAGCGATACCAGCAAACATTTCCGCGAACACATTCAGGCTCCCTGGTTTGCCTACTGGCTGAAAGACCAGGGCGCACCTCCCGCACATAAAGTGGTGACGTTTGAGACTGGTGCGAATTCCTGGAAATCCTGGGATGCCTGGCCGCCCACGGACGGCGTGAAAAGGCGAAGTCTCTACTTCAGTGCCGGTGGCAAGCTATCATTTGATCAACCCTCAGAAACTGCTGACGAATTTGAAAGTTATATTTCCGATCCCGCAAACCCTGTTCCTTACCGGCAGAGACCGGTGGAAGAAACATATTCTCCGGGAAGCCGTTGGTATACCTGGCTGCTGGAAGATCAACGTTTTGTAAATCAGCGGCCGGATACGCTCACTTGGGAGACGGACACTCTATCGGAAGATATTTCCGTGGCGGGCGATATCGTTGCGCATCTTTTTGCGTCAACCACCGGTACCGATAGCGACTGGATCGTGAAATTGATCGACGTTTATCCCGAAAAATACGAGCCAGACCCGAAGATGGGTGGGTACGAGCTGATCGTCGCGGATGAAGTTTTCAGGGGGCGTTTCCGCAAAAGTTTCGAAAAGCCCGAGCCAATCGTCGCAAATGAAGTGACGCCTTACAGAATTGATCTTCACACCAACGACCATGCGTTCCTGAAGGGACATCGGATCATGGTGCAGGTGCAAAGCACGTGGTTCCCCATTATCGACCGCAACCCCCAGAAGTACGTGCCAAATATTTTTGAAGCGATGGCGGCGGATTATCAGAAAGCGACACAGCGAATCTATTTTTCGAAGAAATTTTCTTCGAGTATCGAGCTTCCGGTCACTTCTCACTGAATCGTTTATCTGGATGCGAGACGACAGATTTCTGCGGCACAAATGCATTGCTTCGATAACGGACGGAGGTCAGGCATGAAAAAGTTATTCGCTTTCCTGGGTCTGGTTCTTTTCACCTGTGCCGTGGTTAATGCGCAAGTCGAAAAGCCGCTGCTGATGCAAGGGCCCACGTTGAATGCGTCGCACATCGTCTTCGCTTACGGTGGCGAACTCTGGAGCGTTAGTCGCGAGGGTGCCATCGCGCTGCAATTGACGAATGGCGTCGGACGAAAATCAAACCCGCACTTCTCGCCTGACGGAAAGTTGATCGCGTTCACCGCGGAATATGGCGGCAATCGCAACGTATACGTAATGCCGTCGGAGGGGGGTGAGCCGCGTCAACTCACTTATGCTCCAGGCCCTGATATCGTGGAGGGCTGGACTCCCGACGGCAAAGCTGTGCTTTTCCGCTCTTCTCGCGAAAGCTTTGCTCCACGTTACGAGCAGCTCTATACGATTTCAATCGATGGCGGCTTCGCAAAACAAGTTCCGTTGCCCATGGGTTACCAGGGCTCTTATGATCAGGGCGGCTCGCACCTGGCTTACACGCCGCTTCCGCGCGAATTATTTTTCGTCGGCGATCCTCTGATTCACACGTTCTGGGCGCACTATCACGGCGGCCTGGCGCCTCAAGTGTGGATTGCCAATCTTTCGAATTCTGAAGTGATTAAAGTCCCGCACGAAAATGCCAGTGACTTCAATCCGATTTGGGTCGGAAACAAAATTTATTTTCTGTCGGCGCGTACCGAGCCAATTACGCTATGGGTCTACGATACGAATTCAAAAACCGTTTCGCAAGCGATCGATAATCACGGTATGGACATTATGTCCGCTTCCGCAGGCCCCGGTGCAATTGTCTACGAACAATTTGGATCGCTGCATCTCTACGATCTTGAAAGCGGTCATGAACGGGAGGTCCACGTCGAAATACGCGGCGACTTTCCAGAAATTCGCACGCATTTCGAGAAAGTCGCGGACCATGTTTTGAACATAGGGATTTCGCCTACGGGGGCGCGCGCCGTCTTCGAGGCCCATGGCGAGATCCTCACCGTGCCGGCTGAAAAAGGTGATGTCCGCAATATCACAAATTCCCCAGCCGTTGCGGACCGTTCGCCTGCATGGTCGCCCGACGGGAGGTCAATTGCGTATTTTTCAGACGCTTCCGGTGTTTACACGCTGTGTATTAAGGATCAGGACGGGATGAAAGCGGCCCGCACGATCAGCCTTGGGAATCAGCCGTCCTATTTTTTCGATCTGGCCTGGTCCCCGGACAGCAAGAAAATTACCTACACAGACAAACACCTGAATCTTTGGTACCTGGACCTGGAACATCCCGCTCCGGTGAAGATCGACACGGATACTTACTTTTCGTTCGAACGCGCGATTAACCCCTCATGGGCACCGGACAGCCGTTGGATTACCTACACCAAACTCCTCGGCAATCGCATGCGCGCGGTTTTTATTTACTCACTAGCTTCCAATAAAACGACGCAAGTCACCGACGGAATGAGCGATGCAGAGTATGCATCTTTCGATAAAGGCGGAAAATATCTTTACTTTACGGCCAGTACGAATGCCGGCCCGTCACAGTTTCTTTTGGATATGTCCAGTGACGGTCATCAAGTTACTAGGAGCGTGTATCTGATTGTGTTGCGCAAGAATATTCCTTCGCCCTTCAGACCCGAGAGCGACGAAGAAAAAGTGGCCAGCCCCGAGAGTTCGAGTGCCTCCGATAAAGAAAAATCTTCAGCAGACAAAAACAAAAAAGACCAAGCTGCGACGAACAACGTGGAGATCGATTTCGATGCCATAAATCAACGTATTTTGTCTTTGCCCCTTCCTCCCGCGAATTATTCGGGTCTATCCGCCGGTAAGGAAGGCGAGCTTTTGGTTCAACAGGCAAAGTCTGAGACAGCGTCGCTCGGCGGCGGAGGCCAAATGAGCTTGCTTAAGTTCACGCTGGCCGATCGCAAACCCACGCCCCTTGCGTCCGGTCTTGACGACTTTCGCTTGTCTTTTAATGGAGAAAAGTATTTATTCCGCCAAGGTCCGAAGTGGGGTGTTGGATCCACGTCAGCGCCTCTGAAGCCCGACGAGAATCTTTTGAATATGGACGCCATGGAAGTTTCAGTTTCGCCTCGCGAGGAATGGAAGCAGATGTATCACGAGGCTTGGCGTATCGAACGCGACTATTTCTACGCGTCAAACTATGCAGGCCTCGACATCGCTGCTGCTGAAAAACAGTACAGCGCGTTTCTCCCCGGAATCGTCAGCCGCGCGGATTTGAATTATCTTTTCCTGGAAATGCTCGGTAAGCTTTCAACCGGCCACACATTTGTGGACGGCGGCGATATTCCACCTGTTCCCCCAATGAGTGTCGGATTGCTTGGCGCTGATTATAAGATCGAAAATGGACGCTACCGATTTGCCAGAATCTACGGGGGAGAGAACTGGAATCCCGGTCTTCGCGCGCCTCTGACAGAACCTGGCGTAGACGTAAAATCGGGTGAATACCTGCTCGCCGTGAACGGACGCGAGTTGAACGACACGGACGACATTTACAGCTTCTTTTTAAACACCGCGGATAAGCAGGTTCCTCTCAAAATTGGGCCGAACCCAGACGGGACAAACTCTCGCGAGATAGTCGTTGTTCCCCTACGCGAGGAAATATCTTTACGCCATCGCAATTGGGTCGAGGACAACATGCGCAAAGTTGACCAATTGAGCGGCGGGCGGATCGCCTATGTATATTTGCCCGATACAGCTACTGGCGGGTTCACCAGTTTTAATCGTTACTTCTTCGCGCAAATCGGCAAAGAGGGTGTGATCATCGACGACCGCTTTAATAGTGGAGGGCAAGCCGCCGACTATATTATTCAGTACCTGCAGCGCAAGTTGTGGAATTACTGGTATACGCCCGATGGCGCTCCGATGAATGAACCAAATCAAGCGATTTTCGGCGCGAAGGCCATGTTGATCAACCAGTACGCCGGTTCTGGAGGTGATCTTATTCCATGGTTTTTTCATCACGTGGGATTGGGACCTTTAATAGGTGAACGGACCTGGGGAGGCGAGGTTGGCATTACCGGATATCCGCCTCTGATAGATGGTGGAGGCGTCACCGCGCCAAGCCTTGCATTTTTTACAACCGAAGGACATTGGGCCATCGAAAATGAAGGCGCCGCGCCGGATATTGAAGTAGAGATGGATCCGAAACTTTGGCGCGAAGGCCGCGACCCTCAACTCGAAAAAGCGGTGGAAACGGTTTTGCAGGAACTCAATGAGCGTCCCCTTCCAAAACCGAAAGTGCCGGCATTCCCGGATTACTATAAGTTGCCGTAAGGCTGTTAATCGCTCACGACTCAGTCTTGGGGTTGGGACGATTGTTTAGCAGTTCGAGCGGCGCTGAGGTTTTCGAAAGCTAAATTTAGAATCGGATAGTGACGCCAGTCTTTGTAGTCGAAGTGCCACCATTCGAATTCATACACTTGAAAACCGGCTTCTTCCATTGCGTTGCGTAGAAGATTGCGATGCCAACGTTCAACTGAACTTGCGCCTGGATAGAAAGCGTACGAGCGCTCGGACATTTCGTCATAGACACCGGTCATCTGAATAGGTTCTCCACTCTTCAAATCGTAAAGAGACAAGTCCACGGCACAACCGCGGTTATGGCGCGATCCTTCTTTTGGATCGGCTACGAAGATTCGCTTGTCGTCCGGTGTCGCGTCCCAGAAAATTTTTGTTACGTACCACGGGCGATAGGCATCGTGGATCAGCAGCCCGTAATCCAGAGCTTTTAGCTTGCGGCTGGCGCTTAGAAGCGCTTCCGCTGCCGGACGCTGCAAATAAGCTTTTGCCTGTGAATAGACAGGTTCGCCCAGGAAATTATTCTTTGTTGCGTAGCGAATGTCGAAGTGAATCGCCGGGTCTAGCGTGGAAAGGTCCACAAGGTCTGGTTTAAGGAATTCGCCAGATTCTACCGGCGGTTGAGCTGCACGCGCCTCGCGCCGCAATACATCCAACGGTTCGCGCGGTTGCACGCGAAAGACTCCGCCTTCGATATCGCCAATCGCTCTGCGCTTAAAAACGACGCCGCCAACCTTTACTTGCGTGGCCATACCGTCTGATCTGCGAGTAAATATAGCCTGCTCGCCGTCATACAAGCCGCTTTGAGGAAAATTGAACACATCGCCGGAAACTTCTGTAAGTGGGGCGTAATCAAACCACTCAATGAGAGCCGTAAGTTTTCCATCTTTCTCGAGAACATAAAGCTTGTCGTAATCCCAGCCGTACTCGCCAATTAAACCCTTCCAACGCTCGGGCGCTGCTGCCGGAAAGTTTTCTGCTACGCGCTCTAACGTCTGGTCACCGATACGAATTCCGTTCGCGGTGGGAGTGACTTTTAAGCCGTATCCAACTCGCCCGTCTTCAATGAGCGAATCGCCCAACTGGCGCAGCCGGACTTCTTCGCCGCCGGCTGTCCGGAGCATGAATAGTTCTCCATTTCTTGCCGTCAGATCTACGGCGTCTTCGCCCTGTCCGTATCGGCCCGCGACCTGCCGGACGTGTTCGGATGAAATTAGCGTGGCCGCCGGAATCTCAGGAAGTGGCGAGTGCTGTTTGGCGGCGAGCATCAGTTGCAAGGCTTCTTGAGCGACGTGCGAAGTAACGGCATTGGCCGCATCCATGGTCGTAACGGTGACTACGCCGAGTTTTTCATCCGGCAATGCTGCAAGCTGCGTAGCGAATCCATAGATTGCACCCCCATGTCCTATTTCGCGATGCCCCTCAAGCTGCGAGATGCGGAAACCAATGCCATAGCCAGATGTGGCGCCAGGCTGCGCAAATTGCGGTGTCCACATTTTCTGGAGCGTCTCTGGTTTCAAGACCTGCGCATTCGGGCCGCGTCCTTGATTGAAGAGAACACTTTCAAATCGCGCCAGGTCCAGAACGGTCGAGTACATGCAGCCGGCCGGCGCCATTCCGAGTTCAAAAGTGGGCGCCTGAAACGACAGGCCGTCGTATGACCACATGTAAGCCTTCGCCAATTTTTGGATAAGTTCAGGCTGCGGTTGGAATGCGCTGTTACGCAGGCCCATGGGGTCCAGGACAGCTTGTCGCAAATACGTGGCAAAAGGTTGGCCGCTTTGCTTTTCAAGCACGTAACCTATGACAGCCACGCCAGCGTTGGAGTATTTCGTATGAGTTTCGGGCGCATAGACGAGCGTGGTGTCGTTCAAGCTCTGGACCATGGCACCCAGTGAAAGTTCGGACGGGTCAAAGTAGTTCCCGATCGGAGGCTCACGCAGTAAGCCCGAACGATGCGACATTAACTGCCGCAGCGTAATGGGCGTTCCAAAGGGGTTGTGCGGATGAAAGTCTGGTAAATATTTCTGCACCGGGGCATCAAGATCCAACTGGCCGCGTTCGACTAACTGCATCACGCCGATATCTGTAAAAAGTTTTGAAACCGACCCGATGCGATACACGGTTTCTGGTGTTGCCACAGTCTTTTTATCCGGGTCGGCATAGCCAAAGCCTTCTGCCCAAATAACCTTCTGATCGTCAACAAGTGCGATGGAGAACGCAGGAAGCTTTTTGTCCTGCATTTCATTTTGAATGAATCGCGACAAAGTCTCGACAACCTTGGCGTAATCTTGCCGCGGCGCGACACTCTGTTGCAGCCCATGCAGTCGCGGGGTCGGGCAGACCATAAGCAAAACAAAGGCACAAAAGAAACTGAGAATCGCCGAGTCCCTATTCCAAGGGAGACTTTTCATTTGTTCCTATCCTTAAACTAACGCCGAGGGGTCCTTCAAAGTATTCTAGAATTTGTTACACCGAAGAGGCGCCGGCTTCAACAGAAAGCTCTGCATTGGCGGGACTCGCAATTCCGCCCGCAATATTCCAATTCACTCGTGAAGTCGCGATTATGGAACATTTGTTTCACAGCTTTCAACCCGCGCGACGTGTCTCCCTCGAGCTAGTGTTGATCAGGAGAGCTGAACGCGCTAACAACATTATCGCTGGGAGCAGTAGCGACAGTTATCGCATAGATGGGTAGTCCAGAAAGAATGAGCCCGATACCGTAGAGTGCGTGCAGCGGTGAAGATATGACAGCGCTTAATGTAATTCCGAATGCGGCCAGTACGAATAAAACGGGAAGCCAGGGATATCCAGGTGCCAAGAAGGGGCGGGGCAAGTCCGGGCGCCGGATGCGCATCACAATTACAGCAGCGACAGCCAGTCCGTAAAATATCCACGCGGTGAAAATTACATAAGTGAAAAGCTCTTGAAACGTCCCCAACAGCGTTAGACACGCGGCCCACAGCCCTTGGATGACTATGGCCAAGACCGGCGCGCGAAATCGTGAACTCAATGTCCCGAAACCGTGAAAGAAGAGCCCTTCTCTGGCCATGGCGTAATATACGCGAGGTCCGGTTAGGGTCATTCCGTTCGTTGCTCCAACAATCGAAACAAGGATCAACACCGATACAAAAATTGCCGCCGTGGGACCTAGTGCTGAGCTGACCGCCGTGGCCGCCACTCGCTCGGTATTCTGAATCTGATGTGGGGTCAGAACACAGTAGTAGGCAACATTTGTGCTGATGTAAGTGACAACTACGAGCAGCGTGCCGTAGAAAAGTCCTCGCGGCAAATCTCGTTGGGCATTTTTGAATTCACCGGCCGTAAAGGAGAGAACGTGCCATCCTTCATAGGCCCAGAGAACTGCCACCAGCGCAATTCCAAAATGCGCGGGCTGCAATTTAAAAGGCGACGCCGGCAGAAATGCCGCCGCCAGCAGCCGGCGGTGTCCCCACAGAAATAAAATGCCAATCATTAGGGCCAAACCGCCAAATTTCGCAAGCGTCAGTAAGTTTTGTGCTCCCTTGCCCGACCGTACCCCGAAGCAATTCACGACGGTAAGCGCGAGAATACAAATGATCCCGGCGGCTTTTTGTTGGAATACGGTGAGCGGAAACACCTGCGCCAGGTAAATCCGAAAGGCGACCGCCAGCGTGGCAATGCTCCCGGAATGAATGAGCGTCAGCAGGCCCCAGCCATACAAGAAGCCAATCGGCCTCCCATAAGCGTGGCGCAGGTACACATACAGGCCGCCCGCGCCCGGAAATGCGGCTCCCAGTTCTCCTAGTGCCAGCGCGCCAAATAAACTTAGAACTCCGCCCACAACCCACACGAGGAGCACGGCACTAAACGATGAGAGTTGATTTGCAACGCTATACGGGATCAGGAAAATGCCCGATCCGATTACGGTACCTGCCACGATGGCCGTGGCGTCGCGCAAACTCAACTCGTGAAGTAGCGTTTTAGAAGCGAGAGGCGAGCCGTTGGGAGAGTCAGCCATGAACTTTAGTTAGGTCTGATACCAGCGGAAACCCAGGCGTTGTTCCTTGTCCGCTTCGCGCATGAGAGCCAATGTTCGCGATCGGCGGTAGTTTGCACAGGCGACCAGGATGACGTTCAGAAGAGCCATTGGCGCCGAATAGGAAGCACCGAACGACGTTGTTTCAACGGAAGCTAAAAAGGATTCGTCGCAAAAACGAGCCACAGGTGAAATGAAAGTATCGGTGATTCCCACACAATAAGCTTTTTGCGCTTTCGCTTGCTGGATTCCTTCCACTGTTTGACGCAGCCCCCGGCGAAAGCTGAGAGCGAAGACCAGGTCGCGACGGCCAAGCATTCTGACCAAATGCGCTGTGCGGCCAGGCGTGGTAGCGGTGAGTACCGTGAAACCAAGAAGTGCGAGGTGGTATTCGAAATAGGTCACCAGCGAAGAAGCCAAGTCTCCGCCGATGAGCAGGATGCGATTGGCTTTATATACTCTGCGCGTCAATTTCTCGATGCGCGCGTACTCCAGGCTGTTCCGTAACCCTTGCAAATTCTTTGAATCCTGCTCGAGCGATTTACGCGCATACGACGGTATATTTCCATCGTGCGTGGAGCCCGATCGCATCAGGTCGAAAGAAGTTGCGTGAGCTATCGACAGGTCATGCAAGAATTTCTGGAAGTCCCGATAACTCGGAAAGCCCATGCGCCGGACGATCCGCACGGTCGTAGCGGGATCGGAGTTCAACTTATCGGCCATGCTTCGCACACTTAGCAGAACGAACTCGCGTGGATTCTCCAGAACGGGCCGGATGACCTCCTGGCGCTTCCTGGTGAGTCTCCCGATCAGTTCACCAAGGCTTGCTCGCGGAACTCTGCCTTTGTTAGCTGAAGTTGCTTTCGGCATCTTGGCAAAGCATTGACCAAGTTCCTTGGGATGTCAAGGCAGGTTTATCTAAATCTTCGAGCGTGCAAATAGGGCATTTCATAATATTGCATCACCTGTTTCACATAGGAAGAAGTGTAATACGGCGTGGCAAAACAGCTTGACAAATTGGCAGCGCGCAAATAGATTGCAGCTAATTCTCATTGACATTTTCATTATGAAACGTTCATTTCGCAGCTTTAGTGGAGTTCTTAGCCTGTGTCGGGATGATGAGAAGTCGCTAGCGTTCCGAATTTTGCATTTGGAGACCTTCATCACCATGACGATAAGAATCTGGCGGCTGGGCGCTCTTTCATCGCTCCTTGCTTTTGGTATATGCATGACGGCGATTCCACTGCTGGCTCAGGATCGATCCTTCACAATCGATCAGGTACTGAGCGCGCCTTTCCCAACGGATATGGTCGCCGCTCCCTCTCACCGCAGGATTGCGTGGGTTTTTACTGCACGCGGCAGCCGGAACATATGGATCGCCGAACCTTCCTCGAATGGAGCCTACAAGGCCCGCGCGCTAACTTCCTATAAAGGAGACGACGGAGAATCTCTTGCCGAATTGGCATGGAGTGCCGACGGAGAGTCGCTGGTTTACGTTCGTGGAGGAGACCTGGAGGAAGGCGGTCCCGATATCAATGCTCTCAGTCTGCCTCAAGGCGCCCCTCCGAAAGAAATCTTCGTTATCTCGATAAATAATGGGACTCCGCGAATGCTCGCTGAGGGCGACTCGCCTACGGTTTCTCCGAAAGGAGACGCCGTAGCCTATCTGCATCAAAAACAAATATGGCTCGTACCCCTAGATGGAAGTAAAAAGCCGGAATCTTTAGTGTCTTCGCGCGGTAGCATCGACTCATTGCGTTGGTCTCCGGATGGTTTGCAGATGGCATTCGTCAGTGAACGTGGTAGCCACGCGATCGTCGGAATTTACGATCTAAGTAAAAAATCGATCGGTTGGCTGGCTCCTAGTGTGGACCGGGATATCGATCCGGAATGGTCGCTCGACGGCAAACAAATTGCATTTATTCGCATTCCCGCACACCAACCAGACGATTTCTTTTGGCAGCGCAGCGGCCAGCCCTGGTCGATCTGGATTGCGGACCCGGCCAACGGTCGAGGCCATGTTTTATGGAAGGCCGATGAAGGAACGGGGAGCTTGTTTCATGAAGTTGCCACTGAACGCCAATTGTTTTGGGGCGCTGATGACCGCATTGTGTTCCCCTGGGAGCGCACCGGCTGGCTTCATCTGTATAGCATTTCGGTGAATGGCGGAAGGCCGGAACTTCTCACGCCCGGAGATTTTGAAGTCTTCGAAACGACGCTAAGTCCTGATCGAAAGGAAGTGATCTACTCCTCGAATCAAAATGATATTGATCGACGGCATGTTTGGAAAGTTTCAGTCAATGGTGGCCCCCCTTCGGAGTCGACTCCCGGAGAAGGGCTGGACTCCTACCCAGTGGTCGCGAGCGATGGGAAAGCGGTTGTCACGCTGCATTCGGATGCGAAAAATCCTCTGCTGCCGTCGGTGGTGACCTCGACTGGTGCGCCGCAAATTCTCGCGGCGGAAGCCATTCCGAGCGATTTTCCGGCGTCGAAGATAGTCGCACCGCAGCAAGTAATTTTTCCGGCAGCCGACGGTCTGATGATCCACGGTCAATTGTTTTTGCCACCCAATCCATCCGCAAACGTACGGCATCCAGCTATTGTTTTTTTTCACGGCGGACCGATTCGCCAAATGCTACTTGGCTGGCATCCGATGGACTTTTACTCCAACGCCTACGCGATGAATGAATACCTCGCTAACAAAGGGTATGTGGTGCTCTCGGTGAATTATCGGGGCGGCATTGGTTATGGGTTGAATTTTCGAGTGCCGCCAAACTTTGGACCCACGGGTTCAAGCGAAGTAAACGACATTGAAGGCGCAGGTTTATACCTCCGCAACCGGGCAGATGTGGATTCCAAACGGATCGGAGTTTGGGGCGGTAGCTATGGCGGGTTAATGACTGCCTTGGCTCTAGCGCGCAATTCCGATATTTTCATCGGCGGAGTTGACTACGCCGGCGTTCACGATTGGAGCACTCTCCTGCCGTTTCTCAAGGCGCCCGGCGCGCCTCCCGAGGCCGCACGCGTCGCTTGGGAATCTTCTCCCCTTTCCTCCATGAAAACGTGGCGCTCCCCAGTGCTGGTTATTCAAGGAGACGACGACCGCAACGTAGAATTCTCTCAGTCAGTGCAGCTCATAGAGAGCTTGCGTAAGCAAGGTGTGGAATTCGAGCAGATCGTCATCCCCGACGAGGTGCACGGCTTGATTCTTTATCGCAACCTGCTCACTTTCTTTGAGGCAACAGATGATTTCTTCGACCGCCATCTTATTCACAATCAGGAGCAGAAATGAAAAAGGGTTCATGCCGCTTGCGAGTGCTGTTGGTCATCGTTTTCCTTTTTGGATTAGCAACAGCGTGTCCCGCACAGGAAAAAACAGATTGGTCATCATTCGATGCCTCCATCAATTCGTCGATGAAGGAATGGAAGGTACCCGGCGCAGCGGTGGCCATTGTGCATGACCAGTCGGTTGTTTACTTGAAAGGGTTCGGCGTCCGTGAGATAGGCAAGAGCGATCCGGTCACGCCCGACACGCTGTTCGACATTGGATCGTGCACCAAAGCGTTTACCTCGGCGGCGATTGCCATTCTGGTGGACGAAGGAAAAATGCAGTGGGATGGGAAGGTAAATGAGTACATTCCGTTTTTTCACCTTCACGACTCACTCGCTGATGAAAATGTTACCATCCGCGACCTTCTCACTCATCGCACTGGCGTACCGGCTACCGACTTGCTTTGGTACGTTTATCCGGAGGCCTCGCGCGAACAGCTGATTCGCCGATTGGCCGAGGCTCAACCGAACTCCGGTTTTCGCACAAAGTTTCAATACCAAAATATGATGTATGTTGCAGCAGGTTATGCAGTTGGGCAAGTCACGCACAGCACTTGGGATGATTTCGTTCGCACCAGGATTTTCCAGCCGCTGGGTATGAACGAGTCAGACACCAGCTCTATCGACGCGGAAAAATCTTCCGACCACGCCTCGCCACACGAACAGAATCCGGATGGCACGGTGAAGGTCATCCCATGGCACAACATTGATAACGCGGGCCCGGCCGGTTCGATAAATTCAAGCGCTCGGGATATGGCCAAATGGATGACGCTCCAGCTCAATGACGGCATGTATGACGGCAAGCAGCTGATTTCCAAAAAAAATGTACGCGAGATGCAGACTCCACAAATGGTAATCGGTCCTGATGGCGAAATCCCAAAGGTATTTTTCCCTGATTCGACGCAACTCAGCTATGGTCTGGGCTGGTTTGTGCAGCAGTATCGCGGCCACCAATTGATTCTTCACGCCGGGGACATTGACGGATTTTCAACCATGGTGGTCCTGATCCCCGAGATTCACACGTCCTATTTCGTGGTGATCAATTTGGGCAGCTTCGACCGCCAGGTGCTGAGCTATCAGATCGCCGACCGTTTGCTGGGCCTACCCGATGCGGGATGGGATGCCCACTTCAAAAAACTTGAGGCGGACTTTAAAACCGAAGAACAATCTCAGGAAAAAACTTGGGAGTCAAAGCGAACGCCTGGTACGCATCCTTCGCGCGCTCTCCCAGCCTACGTCGGAACCTACCAGAATTCGGAATATGGCGAGGCCGAGATCGTTTTGGAAAATCAAAAGCTGGCCCTTCATTTTCATTCCATCAAAACGGACCTCGATCATTTCCAGTACGACACATTTGTGGTGAAGTTTGGCGGAAAGACGCGGTTGACATTTTGCCTGGACGATGAAGGGAACGTCGCTTCATTTACGGTCGACGACCTGGAATTCAAGAGAGCACCGGAGCCAGCCCCCTCGAAGAAATGAGTGAGCGAGGATTGCAGCTTGACGTTTCGCTTGAGAGTATAGCCTTCACGGAGAGACGATGAACAAGAGATGGTCCATTGCTGTCTCGGTATTTCTGATGGCTGTTGGAGGACTTTACACAGCGTCGCGAACGCGTGCGCTACCGAGCCAGCAGAACGCCGGCGAATATGATGTGATTATACGGAACGGCCATATTCTGGATGGCGCAGGCGGTCCATGGTATTCCGCCGATATAGCAATAAGTAATGATCGCATCGCGGCAATTGGAAAGCTCGATAACGCACGCGCGAAGAGAGTTATCGATGCGACTGGAAGAATAATTTCGCCGGGATTTATAGACATGCTCGGTCAGTCGGAAACGGCGCTGCTCATTGACAACCGTTCGCTGAGCAAGCTTTCTCAAGGAATTACAACGGAGATTACCGGCGAAGGCGGATCAATCGCGCCGCAGAACGTCAAGACTCTGGGTCCCATGAAGCCCTTTCTCGATCAGTATCACCTTACGATCGATTGGACCACGCTAGATGGCTACTTTCGCCGTCTGGAAAAATCCGGTACGCCACTCAATATCGGCACCTATGTAGGCGCGGCGCAGGTACGCGAAGCCGTCATTGGCGATGATGACCGAGGCCCCACCCCAGCGGAACTTGAGCAGATGAAATCCATGGTTGCCGATGCTATGAAAGATGGCGCCCTCGGCGTCTCCACTGCGCTGATTTATCCTCCTGGGCATTACGCGAAGACAGATGAGCTGATCGCTCTAGCGAAAGTTGCCGGCCAATATGGCGGCATCTATGGGACACACATGCGTAGCGAAGGCGCCAGTGAAATGCAGGCGATCGATGAAGCGATCCGCATCGGACGCGAAGGCGGCTTGCCTGTCGAGATTTTCCATCTCAAGGTCATCGGCAAACCGCGATGGGGTTCCATGCCGCGTGTTGTGGAAAAGATTGACGCAGTGCGGGAGTCTGGCCTCGATATTCGCGCGGACGCTTATCCTTGGGTCGCTGGCGGTACTGCTCTTGCTTCTTGTTTGCCGCCGTGGATGGCGGACGGAGGAGCTAGCAAATTCCTTGAACGATTGGCGGACCCGAAGATTCGCGAGCGTATCAAGAGCGAAATGGCCACAGACCACCAGGATTGGGAAAACCTCTATCTGGATAGCGGAGGAGGCACGGGAGTTCTCATCTCGGGAGTGGTTAATCCATCATTGAAGAAATATGACGGGAAAACGGTGGCGGAAATGGCCAAGGCCGAACAGAAACCGGAGCTTGATGCTTTGTTCGATTTCATCCTCGCAGACAAGGCACAAACAGGCGCGCTTTATTTCATAGCCGGCGAGGATGACTTGCGATACGCGCTTAAACAGCCATGGACCTCGCTCTGTCTCGATGCTGGCGAACTTTCGCTAGACGGTCCTCTTTTTGAACCTCATACGCATCCGCGCGCTTTCGGAACAATGCCTCGTTTCCTCGGCCACTATGTACGTGACGAACATCTGCTGCCGCTTCCGGAAGCCATTCGAAAAATCACTTCGATGCCGGCGCAGCGCGAACATTTAACGAATCGGGGTCTAATCAAAATTGGTTTCTACGCGGATATTACAGTCTTTGATCCTGCGACCATTATCGATCGTGCAACGTACACTGAGCCTACGAAGATCTCAGAAGGTGTGGACTACGTATTCGTGAATGGCCAACTCGAATTCGACCACGGCAGGCTCACGGACGCAAAAACCGGTCGGGTTCTTCGCGGACCTGGATGGCAGGGAAGCGCTCAGTAGAGATTCGTTTGCACAAGGTAGTAGATCGATGCTAAGCGATCCTTCAGGTGGGCTGCTTGCACGAAGTAGCCCACCCCGAGGGATTAAAATCACTATTTTGCTGGGATATAGCTTAGGTCTGGGCGGAACTCGATGAGTTCGCTGTAGGTGTCCTCGACCGAACTGTTGAGTCTCTCGATCACCGACATTGCTTCTTGCTCGCCGAAAGCGGCGCGTAGATCTTCGCGTAAAGATTTCACGGCGGGATCATCTTCCATCGAAGCCCAGTTGGCATGTTGGATGGTCAACACGAACGTGCCGCCGCGGCCGCCGTTCACCAAGCGGTACCAGGAATAGTGCAATAGTGAGTTCATCTTCTGGCGTGCTTCGGCGCCGCGCGCAATAGCACTGCGGAAATCGTCACCGTGGCCATAGCGCACGTGGAAAGTCACCACTTCGGTATACTTACCATTCATGTCCGTAGGTGGATTGCTCCATTTCGGCAAGAACTCATAGTAGGCGGTGGTGAGTTTTTCAACGGAAGCTCCGACGAGGGCTTGATATTGCGCGAGGTCGGCAGCATCGCTGACCTTGGGCTTGTCCATATCGGCCCAATGCAAGCCCAGGCGTCCGACGATGTAGGTTCCGGTGCGTTCGCCAGTGAGTGTTTCAAATACGTAGAGACCTTGATTGTCATTCTGCTGTTTGTGCCAGGCGACCTTTTGCTTGCGGCCGTCTTCATACTGCTTCACCATGCCGTTTTTTGGCGTCTGGAATTCCAGACCGGCGATGTTGCCTGGCTGACTTTGCGCTGAAACCGAAAAGGCTGCGAGAAGCAACACACTGAGGGCTGTACTCAGTTTGAGCAATTTCACAATTTCCTCCTGGATTTTTTGATAGAACGTGCGGGCCGAAAGTCGAAAAAGGGTAGCGCGCAAATGAGCGTAGTGTCAACCTGGATTGCAAAGAACCGTTGGAACATTGACGGAAACAGAGTCGGGATGTAGACTCGCGGGCCTTAGCGATTCAGACTCAGGAGAAATGTTCCGGGCGAGAGGCAGGCGCAATATTGAGAATTTATGAGCGACTGGGAATACATACACGCGCATCCGGCGGAACTTTTAACGCGACTGCATCAATTTACGATTCTGAAGCAGCAACCGGGCGGCGACGTCACGTTCTCAATTACGGTGAAGGAATTTGCGGTGCCACCTCCCGGGCAGCGAATGAGGTTTTACGCCGAAGCGGACAAATCGGTAAATCAAAATACAGCTCCGTTTATGCCGTGTGGCTGGGGTGATTCGTTATTTTCAGCATTGGCCGGCTGCGTAAAGCTGATTCAAAATTTTCCATATGAAGGCGAGGAAGGCACAGCGTCATGATCGTCCGCTTCACAAAACGAACTGTGCGGCCGGGCATCGGCGCGCTGGACATGCAAGGCAGCATACATGCCGGCGCGGAATGCGCGCGTTTGGAGCAGGAAGTGGACGAGATGATCGCGGCGCAAGAGACACGAGTGATTTTTAACATGGCCGGTGTAACACACATAGACAGTGCGGCGATCGGCGCCATTGTGAAGTGCTTTACGAAACTGAAGCGGGCCGGCGGATCTTTGCGGATCGCTGCCGCACAACCCATGATCATCTACAGCCTGAAAATGACCAGGCTGGACACGCTGATAGAAATGTTTCCGACCGCGGATGAAGCCGCAGCAGGATTCGGCGCAGGCGCTTCGAACGTTTGTTAGCTTACCTGAACCTGCAAACCTAAGTCTTAGCAATTTTTTCTTCCATGCGTGTTATATTGCCGCGGGGTCGTTCGTCCTGGACACGAGTCCCGACTTGGCAATCGAAGGCGAAGGCGTGGGGCTATTCACTCGCCCATTAGAAGTCCGCGGATCGTTTCTTCGTTCTCAAGAAAATCCACTAGGAGGAACTTATGAAATGGCGGTCTGGAGTTTTAGGGGCATTGGCTTTAGGTCTCTGTGTGTCTGTAATGCCGCTTCACGCGCAAACATCAGATGTATCCACTAGACCGGTCGCACATCCGTGGTACGACATAACCAAAGAAGTAACACTGACCGGCACCGTTACCAGCGTGGTGAAGACTCCGGCCCGCGGAACAGAAGCCATGGTCGGTTCCCATCTTCTGGTTGAAACGAATTCCGGTGTTGTGGATACGAGTCTAGGAAAGTACGCGCTAAGAGGTAAAGGCGCCCTTTCCGTCACAACTGGGGACCGCGTTCAGCTTACCGGAATTATGAAGACTGTGCGAGATAAGCAAGTTTTTGTCGCCCGGGTCATCCTGACGAACGGCCATGCATACGCGCTTCGCAACGAACATGGCCTAGCCTATTTGCCGTCAGCCCGAGAAGGAACAGCGAACTCTGAAGCCAAGGGAGGGACGCTATGAACCGCGGAACTCGCTGGATCGCTGCGAATTCTGGAATCAGGATTACCGCAGGATTTTCCGTCCAGTAATCCCATCGGAAAATAAGCGCTGCCACTCTTCTCTAAGGTTTTTGCGCATCCGGATTTATCGATTAAATTGGGTGACTCCACCTCTTTTTCCACCTCCGTTAGGTAACCCCCAGTATCCACCATGCGTCTATAAAGCGGACCGTATATATGGAGAAGAGGGTTGAAACCACGATCTACCGTCATCCTTGCATGTAGCATCGCCACACTCCTGATCAGCTATCTGGGAGTACGAGTTCGTACCAACGTCCGTGGCTCTGCACATGATCCAAAAGCCAACGATGCATCTGTTCTTAGCTGGCCGTGGCCTGATCAAGCGTCAGCTGATAGTCAGATCACAGCGAACAACATAAGAGTCCTTACCTACCACAACGACCAGGCGCGCACGGGGCGAAATTTGGCGGAAAAAATTCTCACGCCCGGGAACGTCAATTATAAAAGTTTCGGCAAGCTAGGTTTTCTTTCTGTGGATGGGTTGGTGGATGCCGAGCCTTTGTACGTTTCTAATCTGATCGTGGCCGGTAATCCTCACAACGTCGTGTTCGTCGTTACTGAACACGATTCCGCGTATGCCTTCGATGCGGATACGCTGGCGCAACTTTGGCATGTGACCGTGCTGGGCGCGAACGAAGTTCCCAGTGATGATCGCGGATGCGGCCAAGTAAGTCCCGAGATCGGAATCACCTCCACTCCGGTCATCGCGTTAAATAATGGAGGCCACGGCGCAATGTACTTGGTGGCTATGTCGAAGGATAACAGCGGGAACTACTTTCAACGCCTGCACGCTCTTGACATCACTACCGGCGCCGAAACTTCCAGCAGCCCCACAACAATTACGGCAACATTTCCGAATCTGTCCGGTGAGACGACGTTCGATCCCAAAATGTACAAAGAACGTGCGTCTTTGCTATTTCTGAACAACCGGATCTTCACAAGCTGGGCTTCGCATTGTGATAACGGCGCATACACTGGTTGGATAATGGCCTACAACGCTTCGACGCTGAAACAAGAGGAAGTACTGAACGTTACGCCTAATGGTAGCGACGGAGCGATTTGGATGTCGGGCGCCGGCCCAGCCGCTGATCCCCAGGGTTACATTTATTTATTGGACGCAAATGGCACTTTTGATAATACGTTGAACTCTGACGGGTTTCCCATCAATGGAGATCTTGGCAACGGATTTTTGAAGCTGTCGGCGAGCGCCAGCAAACTTACCGTGGCCGATTATTTCAACATGCACAACACCGGCGCCGAATCTAACGCAGACGAAGATCTCGGTTCCGGCGGCGCGCTCGTCCTGCCCGATTTAAAAGATACGGCGGGTAACACCTGGCAACTGGCTATCGGTGCGGGAAAAGATGGTCACATTTACGTAGTGAATCGTAATTCGATGGGGAAGTTCAATACGAAGAATGACAACGGCGTGTATCAGGAACTCGTCAAGGCGCTGGCGGGTGGAGTGTGGTCAGCGCCGGCGTATTTCAAAAACACTGTGTTTTTCGGCGCGGTAGGGGACTCGCTGAAAGCATTTCCCATCGTGAATGCCAAACTTGTGCCGCAGCCCGCTTCGAAAACGACTGCCAAGTTTGCTTACCCTGGAACCACACCGAGCATTTCAGCGAATGGCGATTTTAACGGAATCGTTTGGGCGGTAGAGTCCCGCGGCAGCGATGCCGGTATTCTTCACGCCTATGATGCGAGTAACCTGGCCAACGAGTTGTACAACAGCAATGAAGCCGGCGCTCGCGACAACTTTTCCGACAACAAGTACATCACGCCGATGATCGCTGACGGAAAAGTCTTCATCGGGACTCCCACAGGAGTCATGGTTTTCGGATTGTTGCAGCAGTAGTAGCCGACAGACCTGAAAAATCCCCCGCCAGCACGCCACAAAAGCAGCTTCGCCATTATTACGAGTGTGCTAACCTGATTGTAATAACAACGGAGAGGTGTCCGAGCGGTTTAAGGAGCACGCTTGGAAAGCGTGTGTTGGGGAAACTCAACCGTGGGTTCGAATCCCACCCTCTCCGCCATGACTCAAGAAGCCAACAAAAAAGCATAATTTACATATATTGTACTACATGGTACTAACTATAGGGTGATTTGAGAGGGTTTTTATGCTCGCACTCTATAGGCGTATAAAGAACGAGGCCGGCCAATGGAAGGCGGAGAAGGTCAGAGAAGGCCGAGGAATTCGCACTAGCGATATCAAAGGTCCGTTCTTTGTGCGCCCGATGGTTAACGGCAAGCAGGAGCGCCGTGCCCTCCATTCAGAGTCCTTCGCTGACGCAAAAATCGAAGCCGCCGAAGTCGAAACGCTCTGCGAAGCACAATCAAAAGGATTGTCTGTCGCTGACCTAACCGGTCAAATGAACAGCAATCGCATTCCGATCAAAGCCGTTGTGGCAACCTACCTCGAATTGAAAAAGAACAAAGCCAAAAAAACGCAGCAACAGTACCGACTAACATTGAACGAATTTCTCGAGTCTTTAGGAAAGGTGAAATTTCTCGATGAAATCAATGTGACCGTCCTTAGAAACTACAAGAATTTTCTCGCAGCCAAAGGTTTCGCCGGTAAGACGATCGACACAAGAGTGAACATCGTAGCTTTCCTGCTGAAGAAGAACGGGATCGCCGCTCGTGTGCCAAAAGATGAAATGCCGGCTGTCGAAATCGAGACGGCTGTGCCTTATACAGACGAAGAACTGAAGAAAATGTTCGGGGAAATGACTGAAGAGGAGAAAGTACAGTACAAGTTTTTCCTGGGCTCCGCGTGTCGAGACCGCGAAGTCACTTATGCCGCGTGGTCGGATATTAATTTCGATAAAGGAACGTACACCATTCGAAGCAAGCCGGAAGTCGGATTCACTGTTAAGAACCATGAAAGCCGAACGGTGCCGCTGCCGGATAGCCTTTTGAAATTACTGAAAGATCGTCGGAAGAGGATGCCGGACAGTCGATGGATCTTCACCAATGGAGCCGGGTCTCCGGCTAATCATTTTTTACGGCGGCTCAAAAAGATTGCCTTAAGGGCAGGCTTAAATTGCGGGCAATGCACTACAACGATTATGAAAGGGAAGTACAAGTGGCGGAAACTCGTCACCGTTACCTGTAAAACAGATCCGGTCTGCGAGCACATCTACCTGCACAGGCTTCGCAAGACGTGCGCGACTCGCTGGGCAGAAACAGGAATTCCCGTCCGAACAATTCAGCACTATCTCGGACATTCCTCGCTTGAGACTACAACACTGTATCTAGGGGTCGCAGACTCCGACAAAATGCGCGATAAAGTTAATGTGGCGTTCGGCGATTAAGCCGTCTCTTTTAACTGTTCAATATAAGCGTCTAGGTCGCGAATATCGAGCAAGTGACGTTTGCCCAGAAGTACGGGCTTGATTGTGCCCTCCCTATAAAGCGTTTCGATAAATCCAAAAGTGCAGGACAAATAATCGGCAGCATCGGCGATGCGAAGTAAACGTGGAACTGAGCGAGGTGTGGATGTTGCCTTTACTGGGGTTCGTTCCGAGGTATGCGGAGTCAACGCCTTGGGAGAGGGCATAAACCAATCCTTCTAGTCAGGCTACAAAGTAGAGGTATTGTTGCATTCTGGCGTTTCGACTCTCTATTGGGCATTGGGAACGCTAGACTTCGTGCAAAGAATCGGAAACCATCGGATGTTGTTCCAGGTACCAAAATCGGGCCGCTCTCATGCCTGATAAGCCGATAATCGGACAAGCCAAATCCTAGTCATTTTTGTTTTTTCTCAAATAGTTCGATTGTGGCGTTTCTCTCGTTCGCGAGTTCCACGAAAGTCTTCGACCGAATTCTGTTTCGGGGTTTGTAGGGGACCAACACGAGCGGAATAACGAGAATCAAGTAGGCGTTGAGAACTAGAGAGATCGGAATCCACAGTATGAATGTGCCAACTAAGAAAATTGGAATATTCCTTACCCCGGCAATCCATAAGATACCTACTGAAATTGAAATGGAGATTACTGTCCTCAATACGAGATACGGCTGATGAAATCGGAACACTTTCCCGCACCTAGGACATTCGAGCCCCCCGGCAGTTCCTGGCAGGCGTTGAAGCTCGGACGTATCAACCGACCCGTCGCACAGAGGACATCGGAGTATCAGAACACTTCTTCTCATAGACGCTAGTATAGCGTCTGAATCATTCTCAGTGCCCGATAAGTCGTTAATCAAGCGTCGAGACATCGGCCTCATCCCGGACGAGTCCCAAATCGGATTTCAGTCATTTCCTCAAGCAGGTCGGGGATGATAAGGTCTCAATCCCAATATGAAACTTGGATGGACTGCCTTGGCAGCGACGATTCTTGTGTTGTTGGCAACAAGCGCATTTATCGTGTTCCGCGCTTCTCAAATGTTGCGGTTGTTTGAAACCGCAATATCGCCGTCTTCAGTAACAGCGGATGCTGACGAAGCGATTAAAAAACTAGATGCATACCATGGGAAACGTGCGACTGACCTATTAGTTCGGATCGCTATCGCAGATCGGGAATTCGTGGACGATCGACAGGACCTAGCCATTAGATTGACAGGGGAGAAAAATGATCCAAGCGCGCTAGCCACTTTGGCCAGCCTGCTTCAGCCCCACATTGAATTGGGACGTCGAGAAGCAGTTGCGAAGGCACTTCAAAAGAGTATCTGCACGACTGAATGCGTGCTATCGATTCTGCACTATGAGGAACGTTTATGGTGCTGCCACTCAGATCAAGAAAGCGTTCTAGCTCTAATAAGCGACCAATCGACCAGGTCGTATATCGAAAAAGAACACGGCGAAATGTTAGCTCTCCTGGACACGGCATTGGTTCGAAATGGACCATCTACGGTCCAAGTGCTGCGTGATGTTTATGGTCTAGGAAGTCCTAGCCCTAGTCCCTTTGCTCTTCACGTCGTCGCGTCTCTACATTTACGCCGAGCTTGTCCCGCTTTGGCGAAATCGGAATATCAACTACTTGACTCATCCCAGAAAGACGAAATAGAAGGTTTGCTCAAGGACTTAAACTGCACTGGGGACAATAAGCACTAAAGTTAGTTGTTCGGGCTTGCTAACCGCTGGGAACAAATCATATAAACATGAAATGTGCAGCGGCCACCTCAAGACCGTTTTGTTGGCTGCGGCAAGTGGATTTTGTTCTGGTTGTGCAACTCTCTGGTTATTTGTTTTCCTGTCCCCAACTTCTTTGGACTTTTGTGGAATGCCTTTCGTTGTCGCGACGACAGTGAGTTTTTGGGTATCGCGGCACCGTGGTTGGCTGAAGTTTACGCCCAATATCCGACGGTATTTCGCCGCTGGCATCTTGATAGTTTCAATATATCCTTTAACTCTGTGGATAATTCCACTTGCCGAAGCGATATCTTCAACTCAAAACCATCCGCCACATCCGTTCACTTTTTGGTCAGATTGGGTGAACATGCCAGCAATGTCGGCTGTCGTAATTGTGTGCGTAACCATAACGTCGCTTGCGCTGTGGATCGTTTCCGGCAAGTGGAGCATGAAGGCGTTCTTCCTTCTGATTATTGGAGCGATTGGGGTTGGTTGGATTGCTCTGGCTTTAACCTTACTACTTGCGGATTTTGGTTATTCAGTTCAAATCAATTCAGAGGATTGGACGTTCGTGGGGTTGGTGATGATTCTTGGAGAAACAAGTTTTGGCGCTGTTTCGGCAGAATGGATCGCGTCGGATAATCGGACTTCACCAATGCGATGCAGTTATAATTGCGTCCCCAAACATGACTCAAAGCGTCGAGATCGTAATCGGAAACAGAGGAGCGGATTACGTTTCGATCCGGGTGATCGAACCGGCACTGACGGGTTGGATGAAAGCTGACGTCGAAGTTCGATGTGATGGATGGACCGGAAGGCTGAAATGGAGTCTCATGGGGGGTGAACTTGCTCGTTTCGCCGGGGAGATTCGTCGGCTCCATCGCCAGCTTCACGGGACCGCAAAGTTAGAACCGCTGGAACCCAACATCTGTCTCACTTTCACGGGGGATGGTAAGGGTCACGTAACCGTGCAGGGCATTGCGCAGAACAATTTCGCGGGTAGAACTGAACTAAGGTTCGGTTTTACGATAGATCAAACTTACCTAGAAGAGATCGCCAATTCGCTGAATCACGCGGATCCGGCGTAATGGTTCCCACTAATTCCTGGTCGGATTACCGGAGGGAGTTACCCATTGTGGTGGAACCCCAGCGTGCTGGGGGAGGACAACATCAACTGCTATGGGACGACTAAATTTGTACGACTGCTCTGAGGCACGGCCTTGCCGGTTGCGACCTTAATGAACTCCTCCCTGATAGATTCGTAGGGTGGCTGGCCTATAAAAAACTTGTAGGTGAAGTGGGTCTGGGTGCGTTGCCCGTTGCTGTTTATTCCGGTTTCCTGATACCCATCTAAAGAGAATTCTCGTATTCCCTTCGCAGCATCTTCCGGATGTTCTTTGGCAAACAGGAGTTGATCGGCATCATTGCTTTCTAGGGTGGCTCGGAGAAAGATCTTGTCCTCGCCATTCATCACCTGACCCAAGGCGTACACCTTGTAGTTCCCCCATGGTTCGAGCGACATCCGAATTACCAGGAAGTTTTCACCCTCTTTCACGCGTTCCACTATGTACTGCTGCATGGTCGGGGGTGTGATTCCCCGACGATGTAGATCTAGCATATGCGCGATTCCAGAGTCTCGACAGGATTTGTTGCCGGACTCGGCGCAAGCGCGTGTGAGGAGTGCGACCGCTTGCCAATCATCGGGATCGGCTTCTGTAAGTGGTTTCGTGATATTCATCGCAAAGCTCGCATCCCTGGAATTGATGGCTGCCTCGCTGGCAAATTTCGAGAGGACCGCGTCGCCTGGAAAATCTTTAAGCAATTGCTTATAAGTTTCCAGTGCCTCAGCGTAATGCTGTCCTCTGAACGATCTTCCGGCATCGTCAAATTGCTGTTTTTGCTGCGGACTCAGCCGAGCCAGAAGGTCTTGGGTAGACTCTCGTTGGGTGACAAGCGAGGCTGGGTTCGCCTGCGCAAAATTAATCGCTGGCGATATGATCAACATAGCAAAGATCAGAGTCGCAGTATAGGGCTTCGACTTCATGGACGTGAGTATGCCACAGAGTTAAATCTGTCAGAACTTGCTTTGTCGCGCCCGATAACCGGACATCTTTCGTACCGTTACTCCACTTCGCTGCGCTCATCACGACTTAACCCGTAGAAAACGGTATGTTAAGTTACGTACTCATTCTAGGAGTTCCGGATGAAAAAACATCTCAATGCCTCCCAGCGGAGTTACGCGCAACACCGGATTACATTTATTACCGATTTGCTCTCGCAGGAACTTGCAGAATCTCTCCGAAGAACATCCTTGGCGTGCGCTGAGAACCAGAAGAAGCAGGCTGGGATCATCGATGTTATGTGCGGCCTATACCTTCAGGATCAGGAAGAAGTGACGCGCCATTTCAGAGGAGATCTCATATCCGTCGTTAACGAGACCTTTCCGATACATCGCTTCGGTCATGAAGGGCTCATCCCGAAAGCCATGCTCGATCAGTTGGCATCCGAGTCGGATGAAGGGGGAAGTTTCGGTTTTTCCCTGAATTATACCGACGATGTTCTCCGGCTCCTCTGGCTTAGCGAGAAGCTAGCAAATGCCGTCGGAAAGAAAGCCTCCCTGAAAGATGTAATGGCTGCGGTTGCATTAAACCGGGAATGGATGGACGAATTATCGCGGGGTGGTTTTACGCCAAGTCGCACTCTGGCAGACTTTGATCAGGAGATCGGTACAATAGTCTTCCATGCGACACCTCACACGAGCGAAGGATGGCCACGAAAACTACAGTTCGAGTTGGACAAGGATTTTCAACCGCCATACAAGCTCGAAGTGAGCACGCCATCAGGCCCTTTTCAGCCAGTTCGATTGGCCAGAGTGAAACTGAACGGGAGTGACATCTGCGAGGTTTCATGGGCGGAAAAACGAACCGCAATCGTAGACGTGGAATTGCGGGCCTCGAACGTCATTGAAATTGAACTCGACGGACCTAGGTCCGCCAGCATGGAACTGATCGTCCGGGGAATTCCAGTCTAACGAAAGATAAATCTCTCGGCTCAGTACTCTTGGTCTAGCGTCAACTCCCGATAAGTCGGACAAGATCCACTTTTCCGGTTTGTGCGTCAGGAGTTGAGATTGTTTGTGGCAAGGGATGGATGTGACTCACATAGTGCAGGGATATGCGATGGCCTGCGCTGTCAGATGCCCGCATACCATGCGTACCCATCTTCTGCCCCTAACGCGCCGGAGCCCAAGCCTTTGCCGAACTGTTTGAGGTTATCAGTGATCGTGAGGCGGGTGATGTATTTGACGTTCTTGTAGCCGAGTTGGCGGGGAACGCGCATACGCAGTGGTCCTCCGAATGGCACAGGCAACTCGCCGCCGTTCATACCGTAGCTGACGAGGGTCTGCGGGTGCAACGCCTCAGCCATGTCGATGCTATCCCATGTCTCGGGTTGGATCGAGCGGTACACAACGTATCGGGCCTGGGGCAGCGTCCCCACCAGTTCCAGGATGTGTGAGAGTGGAACGCCTGTCCATTCGGCAATATATGTCCAGCCTTCTTCGCAGCCGATCATCGTGATTTGGGTGCGGGCGGGAAAGCTCTTGAGTTCAGCAACCGAGAAGGACGCCGGACGGGCGATCATGCCATCAACGACCAGACGCCAGTCCACAAATGCCATGCTCTGAAAGCGCTGGAATTCTTCGCCCAGGGGATCGACTGGATTTGCAAATGGATCTTTGGAGATCAGGCTTTGAGAAAACTCACGCGCCAGAGTGTGGCGAGTCAATACCCGCTGCGCAGCATAGGTAAGTGTTTCGCCGGGCCCGTAAATGCCTCCCGAATCCGGCGGGATGAGTCCATATCGCCCGGCGAGCTTCGCAGCCACGGCCAGCCCAGAAACACCCGCGGTGGCCGCGAGCCCGGCGGTAATGATTTGACGTCGAGAGAGCTTGTTCATACTTGCTCCTGAGGCTCGGTGACGCGACCGCTGATCATGGCGCGCATCCGATTTCGGAATCCGGCAAGAACAACCATCAGCACATGAATCAGAAGGAACACCACCAGAAATCCTGTCACGAAGAAGTGTATGGTGCGCGCGGATTGGTGGCCACCCAGAACCGTGGCTGGAGCTAGGGATTCGAAGGCCGGTGACATCGCCAGACCCGTCCAGATGATCAACGGAAAACACAGGAAAATGACAACCAGATACGTCAGGCGCTGCAAGACGTTATACGACCAGGCTTCTTTCGCACTCGGTCGCTCGAAACGCAGGTGCTGGGCAATGGAAATTCCAAGCCGCTCGGGCGAGAGGTCAGAACGAGCGGGAAGCAAATTCCGTCGGAAATGTCCTCCGAAGAATCCGAAGGCCACGTAAAGTAAACCGGTTCCAACCACAATCCAAGCAGATTGGAAATGGAGATAGCGGCTCCAGCCATTCTGATCGGGAAGCACGTAACCATACCCGGTGGGAACGCTGGACCGAGAGGATGGAATCGGGATCGTGAATAAGGGGCGCATATTTACGTTGCCGGTCTCTCCCCAATAAAATCGTGGGTGAGAGATGAGAATTTCCACTCCGGTCACGAGCAAAACCAGGAAGGATAACACGGTAAGCCAGTGCGTGACGCGAACGAGGAGAGAGTGCCGAGGACTAATTGTTTCCGCCATTCGCGAAATTGTACCAATGGCGCATGGGTTGTGCACGGCATATCCACGAGGCTCTAACTGGTTAGAAATTCGAATTCACGACTATTTTCCGATCCGGCTATCTTCTTCAATTGGACGCGAAATGTACCGCTAACTCACTAGCGGGCGAAATATCTCCTTCCAATTCAATAATATTGTATAAGAAGCAATTAACTTGATTTCTATAAGAGGCCGAATGCCCAAGCAGCGAACCACGAGCACAAATGTGCGGGCGATGTTCACGATTGGATTTCTTGGAATCATTCTAGCGGGTGCTCTCCACCATCTGCTTCTAGTTACAGCTTTCACTGGCGCGCCGCAACCATTATGGGAAGTTGATTTAACAAAAAATGGTTATCAGGGCAGGCCACCGATTCTTCTGGGAAACGCGGATGCTGGTTCCATGTCTTGGGTCTATAAGCAGGGGGTGGTTTTCACCGAACCGGATGTGGTCGCCGCATTTTTTGTAGTTCGCGATCAGACGTCCAACGGCGCAGCGGAACAGTCCAAAGCCTCGCCGTCAGACACTTTCCGACTGGAAACAATTTTCTTTAACATCCATAAAGGTGAATACCTCAAGAAACTCGAGTTACCTTTACCGACCGATACACACGGTTTTCTTTTCTTCCCTGCCACGAATGGACAATTTATTGTCGGGATTGGAAATGCGCTGACACTGTACTCGTCTGACTTAAAGACCGTCGCCCAACACACCGTGCAAGGGAAGGTTGAAGGAATCGCGAGTCCTTCAGGTGAAACAGTGTTGCTCGAGGAGGCACAAAAGGTAGGCGGGCAGTGGATTGAACAATTCGAACTGCTCGAAACCGAGAGATTGACCGTGCTCAGATCCTGGAAATCTGCTCCGCAACCGAACCAAATTCTGTGGGGTGATGAAATTGGTTCAATGAAATACCGATCGATTTCCATAAGAACACCGGACACCGAAGCGAAGCCGTTGGTTTCAGGTGAAGAATGGTTTTGCACTTACTGGAGGTTTATCAACAAAGAAACGATTGCGATGTGTCAGCAAGGGCCTAGGCCAAAACTCTCCGTGGTTTCGACAGATGGAAAGATTCTGCACCAATTCGATCTCGGCTTAGAACAGATGGATGGCCCCGCGGTTGCGTCCCGAAATGGCAAGAGGTTTGCAGTGCCCACTATGCACTGGGGCTGGGGCGGGAATAAAGACCCCGAGAAACTCATTGCGCGCGTGTTTGGCCTGGATGCTGACAAACCAATCCTGACGCTCCGCGTTACGCCTCACTACAGTTCGAGCCCAAACTTCCAGACGCCGGAAGGTGACACGCGTTTTGGCTGGGGAGGATTGGCGCTCTCTCCGGAAGGGGAACTATTGGCGGTCAAGTCCGGCCCTATCGTCCAGTTATATCAACTGCCAGAAGTCGGTAGTTCGACAAAGTGCGTCGGAGATTGCTCTAGCGAGAATGATGCTACCAATTCGCGACCTGCTTTAGCCCACCGACAACCCGACTCGCCGATGAAGATGGTGGCGCCCTCGCAACTTGTGGAACGGACACTGTCCTGGCTTCCCGCTGACACGGAAACAGCGATAGCAGCGAACGGTCCGTTTACTCTGCCCGATTTGAACCCAGAAGAACGCAACCCACCAGTCCACGGAGATGCTGACGAGACAGGAGAAATATTCAAGAGCACTCCTGTTGGGCTTTTCGGTTTCAAGAAGGGACTCATGGGCAAGTACTTTAAGAGCGAAAAAGTGGTCTTGGCTCTTGAGGGCTCGCGACATTTCCGCACTCCGGCTGGACTTGGCGAAGGACCATATCAAGGATGTGACATCGCCGTCTTCGCTTCAGATATAAATGTGAGCGCAGATGCGTTCCTGAAGGAATCATCAGGTGTCGTTCTGAGAACGGAACAAATTGAGGGGCAACAAGTGGTCGTGTTTCAGGAAAAACTGGAAGAGGACACCTGGACAACATTTGTGGCGTTCCCCAAGCCGAAGATAGCGGTGGCAGCGACGAATGAAGAATACCTTCGCGAAGTGCTGGCAAGAATAAAGGGCAAGCAGGGCGAAAGAGCTTTGCCGGAGAGTTTGCCGGAATGGAAATACGTAAATACCCACGCCGAATTTTGGGCCTTGCGGCACTACGACAAGAAGGGAACGTCATCAGACCCGACTTCCCCTTTGCGAGACGAAAACCCTTCGGTGATAGCTGACGAGCATGCAATCGGCCTGACGTTTTATTTTGATCCTGACAAATCGAAGACAGCGACAGTCACATATCTTTCAGGCGATGAGAATATTCTCCCGAAAATTCAGGAGCACCTTTTCCCAATCATGTCTGAACCCGGCGCGCGGGAGATGCACATTCGATATCGCGAAATAGCGCCGGGAGTGGTGGAGGGCTCTTACGACCTTGATCACATAGAATCCGCCGAGGTTTTTACTTTCGTCCTGGCGGCACTCCTCGGTCACGTAGTTGCCCTTTGAACGAGAGAAGCTGTCTTTTCGGTCAGCTCCAGACGATGCACTGCCTTCGGTCAATTGTTGGAAGTTTCACATCGAGGTGTGCGCCAGTGAGTGCCGCAATTGGGATATTATTCGTCGCCAAGTCATGTTGCAGCCAGGCACATATTTCTTCTGCAATAGTTAACTGGCGTGTAGCCTTGCCTTGAAAAACGCATTGTCCAGTGATGGCGTCTATTTCAAGCGTGCCTGACCCAAGTTTCAACAGATTCGGCTTGGACTCAATGAGACGCCAACCGCAGAACATCTGGCACATCGTATCGGCTATGTGTTGAGGTCTTTTTCTGTGCATCTTTTCGAGGATTATGCCATGGAACCGGATTACCGGACATCATGTGGTTTAGGAACTATTTGAGTAAGAACGGACTGAAATCTTTGTCGGAGAGTGTGTCGGGATTAACCAGATCTTTTAGCAGATCGTCTCCGATGATGGCAGCTCTTCGCCGAAGTTCCGCCATATAAGCCTTGTTAGAAAGAATTTCGGCAGGTCTTGGCTCAACAAGCAGCAAGTCACCTGGACCAAGATAGAGATAGGCATCCACCATATCTGAAAAGTAAGTCTTGTTCACGTCGCCCAGCCAAGTGCCTTGGATGTTTTGTACGAGCGATGGAACAGGCCAGGAAGTCGTTTGCGCTTCTAATTCGCGACCGTTGTACTTCGCGAAATCAGTTGGATTGTAAAACACGATCTGGTCCGCAATCACCAGGGTCACGCCAGGGTAATTTTTTTCGTAACGCTGCACCGCAGATTCTAATTTTATGGGTGAGCTGCCGTTGCTGTGAAAAAGATGAAATGTGCCAAAGAGCATAAGCGCTTTGCGGTGTTTGGAGAGGACCTCCTTTTGCATTACCGAGGCAATGCGAGCGTCCCGATCCAGCATTACATCGGATTGATCTTTGACTCTATTCCAATCAAGAACGGGATCGCCCGCCAGAACCCGTAGTTTCCTTCCCGGCAAAAGCTTCTGATTAATTCTGCGAACCAACGGAAAAAGTGTTTCGTAAAA
>Ga0207015_1051_pt1 | contig 41946 bp, 40 predicted proteins | sample Alteio_BWMinCont_53_FD_153486 | JGI IMG/M metagenome (GOLD analysis project Ga0207015, IMG submission 153486) | Enriched cells from forest soil in Barre Woods Harvard Forest LTER site, Petersham, Massachusetts, United States -... | ecosystem: Environmental > Terrestrial > Soil > Temperate forest >...
CACAAAATGGAGCGGGGGACGGGACTTGAACCCGCGACCATCTGCTTGGAAGGCAGAGACTCTACCACTGAGTTACCCCCGCTCATTCACAGCAACCAGCGCTAAACAAAAAGCACTGGATTTCTGGAGCCTGGGACCGGGATTGAACCGGTGACCTCGTCCTTACCAAGGACGCGCTCTACCAGCTGAGCTACCCAGGCGCTTTCCGGTTTTCCCGCACTGCACTACCGCTAATTCAATTCTGGAAATCTTTTTCTGCCGCGCCAGTAAAAAACTGGTGGACGGGGGAGGATTCGAACCTCCGTAGCCCGCAAGGAGCGGCAGATTTACAGTCTGCTGGTTTTAGCCACTCACCCACCCGTCCCGCAGAACCATTCGGGACGCTGGCTCGTTCGTCCCGCAAAACATCTAAGCCGCCCGCGAGCGCGTCCCTGTAAAATGCTCGGGACACAACTTTTCTCTCCCGCGCTTCTTTCAGAACTCTACCGGAATGCAACCTCACCGGACTTCTATATGGGGCGCTCCGCAATGCAGAAAAGGCTCGTGTCCGAAGACACCAGCCCTAGCGCTTATGTCGCGAGGAACTTCGTCCGCAACCTTGCAAAAAATTTCGCCGTGCCGTCAAAGTCAGCTGGCGGAGGGAGTTGAACCCCCGACCCTCTGATTACAAATCAGATGCTCTACCAACTGAGCTACGCCAGCATCGCTCAAACCGAACAAAAATATCATACCGGCAATCAGATTGCAAGCAGGTTCCTAACCCCGGCAAATCCAATGCCATTGCTATAGTTACAGTACCATCAAAACGGATCGGTTGCCCTATTGAGCAGGAGGTTTTGCCGCCGGCGAAGGTGCTGGCTCAGGCGCGGGCTTTGCAAATTGACTGTCCGCCAGCTGGACGTTCTGCTGAACGCCGGTGAATTTGATGGTGTAATCCGATTGCGCGCTGCTTTGGTGCACGGTAAAAGGTAGCTTGATCCCGTCGATGTCATGGTAATCGGACAGGTCCGTCTGGATCACCGCAGCTCCTTGCGGAGTGTGCACCGTTGTAATCGCTCTCGCCATTAACCCAGTCTTGATATCGAAGTACATTTTGTCCAAATCGCCTGCCGTAGACGTTGCTTCTACCGCATAAGTATCTTGATCACCGATTTTTTCAGTGCCGGTGACGTTCCATTTCGAATAGTACTTGCGCATATTCACTTGATGATAAAAATCGGCTTGTCGCAGCGAGTCTTCCGCTTCCGCGCCACTCTCCGTTCGAAGCCCGTTTTGAGGGTCGTCCGACCACGCTGTGGTACCGTCGCAACCTCGCTCAAAGGTTGCGCCGGCAATATTCACTGCCACCAGCATCGAACTCGGAGCCTTTTCGTGAGATTCCAGGGTGCCTGAAATATTCATGGCCGGAATGTCGATGGTGCCCTTCGCGACGCGCGAGGTTATTTTGTGCCAGGCAGCCGCTCCGCCGATCGCGTTCACATACTTGTCCAGAATTTGGTCCGCGCTTGGAGTCGCCGTAGAAGCCGATGCCGCCGGTTTTTGATCCGTGCTGGCAGGCGCTTGTGCAAAGGTTGCGAAGCTCAACGCCGCGCTGGCCACCGTGACCGCAAATATCTTCTTCCAATTTGCCTTCATTTTAGAGACCTTCCTTCGCGAGAACGATTCGCGGGGCGACTAGGTAGAAGAAAGTAGATTACGCGCATCCCGAAGGTCACACAATACATCCTCTAATTGTATTACGCTGGAAGGGAACAAACATTACACTAAATCTCGCGAAACGGACATAATTTTAACGTGCCCACTTCTTCCGCAAAACGCGCCTGGATCGTCATTGTAATACTACTTTTGCTCATCGTGGGCGTGCTGGGAATCTTTTATTACCGCCAGCGCGGTCCGCTGCCGGCCCTGCCGGGCGTTACCAACAATCCCGGCCCGCCGCCCGATATCCTCACGCAGCTTCCGCTGGATGCTCCGGTAGTCGGTTATGTAGACGCATCCGCGCTGCGAAAGTTGCAAAATTCACCGCTCGCCGCCGTCCTGGGTCTCACTTCGCCTGGGCCAGAGGCCGATCGCGAATACCAGCAATTCGTCGCTGATACTGGCTTTGATTACACGCGCGATTTGGACCACGCCGCCATTGCTTTCTGGCCGGCCAATTTGGGTCCCGACGATTCCCTCAACGAAAATCGCGTTGTCGCTATCGTCGAAGGCCGCTTCGACGAACAGAGGATTAAAGCCTACGCGCTGCGTATGGGAAAACTCACAACCCGCGGAACTCAATCGATATACGAAATTCCGGGCAATCCGCCCATATCACTGGAATTTCTTTCTTCCACGCGCCTCGCACTCGCCGGCGGGAAAAATGCCACAGATTTGCTCAACACCATATCGTCCAGCGGAGTTCCCGCGCGGGATCCCGCAATGCAGGCCCGCGTTAAGAGTGTCGCTGGCGCGGCAATTTTCGCTATCGCACGGACCGATCGCCTGCCAGCCAGCTTTTACGCGAGTTTCAAAAATTCGCCGCAGCTGGATCAATTGGCGCGCAGCATCCGCGGGTTAACTCTCGCCGCGCAACCCTCCGGCGACGACGTGAACGTGGCTCTCGACGCTGAATGCGATTCCATGACAAACGCCATTAAGATTTCGACCTTGCTCGATACCTTCCGCATGGTCGGGTCCATGGCCCTGCACGATCCCAAGATGCGCGGTCAGATGACTCGGCAACAAGCCGCCTTCCTCGCATCTGTACTAAGCCAAACCAAAATCACCCACCAGGACAAATTTGTGCGCCTTTCTTTGCGTACCACTCCTGAAATGCTCGGTGCTCCCAGGCCCGCTCATACAGGAGTTGGCGTTCCACCTAGTTAAGGAACATAGGTATCAAGTAGGATCGGTCAGGGGATAAACAAGGTCTCAGGTAACAGGAACCGCAGAGTTAATCGCCGGAAGCGACGGTAGAAGCCGTACTGAGGTAGCGCCAGGGATTAACCGGCGTGTTGTAAATCCGAACTTCGTAATGCAGGTGCGGTCCGGTCGAACGTCCGCTCGCCCCTTCGTAGCCAATCACGTCTCCACGCTTCACGTGCATGCCGATCTGCGTGTTAAAAGCGGACAGATGCCCGTACCACGTGCTCACGCCAAAGCCGTGGTCAATCACAACCAGGCGACCATATCCGGCACGCCGGTCCACAACGCTGATGATTCCATCGGCGGTGGCGCGAACGTCATCGCCATAGTGCGACGCAATGTCCATTCCCGCGTGAAACGCGCCTTCACCACTGAACGGGTCCAGCCGCTCACCAAAGTGCCCGGTAATTTCACCCTTCACCGGCCACAGCGTTGGGATAACGCCCAGGCTGCTTAACTGCGCCGCCGGCAATAAGCGCAAGCCATTGCCCGACATTGCCACCGCAGTCGCGTTCTTCTGCAAGTAGCTGAACTCATCCACGGACTGCTCGAATTCTTCCTCAGGTTCTTGTGGCCCTTCCGCGAAACCAAATGGGGTCTGCCGGAAGCGGGTAATTCCGTAAGCCATGGCCACTTCGCTGGCCAGCGATTGCAGGGAGTCTAGCCGCTGATTGGTGTCCTTCACCTGAGTCTGCAACTGGAGATATTGTTGCTTCAGGGCGTCCTGGTTTCGGCGTAGGGCGTTGTAATTCGTAGCTTTCCACAGCATCCGTGAGTAAGAGCTCATCCCCGCGATAACGGTAATACCCCCTACCGCAGCTAAAATGGCGAGGAAATGAAGGACGTAAAAAGGGACGCGTACCCGGCGCATTCCACCGGAAGCGCTCGACGCAATAAAGAACGTGTAGTACTTACCTTTCACGATTTAATTTTCCTAGTTAGTTGTTTTCGCTGGATTCAGGTCGCGAGTCCCCGTTCGCGGTCTGCCAACGCTGTTAGCAAATTGGACACATATGTTCGAAGCGCGTGCATTGTAGTGACCTGTCCAGTCGTCGTCAACCCCAATCTTCCATTTTGCATAGGAGCACCGGGATGCGCAAACCAGCCGATCTCTCCCCTGACATGCTTTTAAACTTGCTTTCACTTTGGAACACCTTACCTTATTAAGGAAGCGCGAAACAACTGTACGGACGTTCAGGATGGATAGGGAAAGTAAACTGGTCGAAAGGATTGCGCGGGAGTTTCGCTACGGCGCGGCAGAGAAGCATGCCCGCGGTGGCTCCGCGCTTCGCCTCGGCATCGGCGATGACGCCGCCGTCATTTCCTCCAGCGGCAAAAATGATTGGGTGCTTAGCTGCGATGCCTTCCTCGAAGGAGTTCACTTCCTCGCCAAAACGCACCCGCCCGATTCGGTCGGATATAAATCGCTGGTTCGCGCTACAAGCGACCTCGCGGCGATGGGGGCGACCCCGCGATACTTCCTCCTCACGCTCGCCATCCCTGAAACCTGCACTGGGGATTGGCTCCATCAGTTCCTAAGAGGCATGGCGCGAGCCGCCCGCTCGATGAAGATGATCCTTGCCGGAGGTGACACCACCGAAGGCGACACAGTCTCGATCAGCGTTACTGTACTCGGCGAAGTTGCACGACGGCGGGCGGTGCCTCGATCGGGTGCGCGAGCGGGCGACATTATATATGTTAGCGGGCGCCTCGGCCGCGCCCAGCTCGGCCTGGAACTCCTGCTCCACGGGAACGGGAATATTCCAAGGAAAGGCTCCCCAGCTAAGAGTGTCAGGCACACGGAGGATGTCCCGCTTACTATCCTACAGCCTCATCTCTGTCCTCAAATCAGGCTCGCGCTCGGGGCCTGGCTGGCAAAGCACCGCTTGGCCTCCGCAATGATTGATCTCTCAGACGGCCTTTCTACCGATCTCACCCGCCTGTGCCAAGCCAGCGGAGTAGGCGCAGAAATCCACGCGGCGGCGATTCCCGTATTGGCACTCCCGGCAGGTTTGTCAAAATATAAAGGAAGGTTCAAGCTCGATCCGCTACAGATGGCCTTGAACGGAGGCGAAGACTACGAACTCCTGTTCACCGTGCCGCGAAGAAAAGTGAAGACACTGCGGGCAGCTCCCGGGTTCTCTCAGTTAACGCCCATCGGAGAAGTAACCGGCGCCAAAAAAGTGGTCCTGGTCGGTCCCAACGGAGCGAAGAAGCCTTTGAAGCCTCAAGGCTGGGACCCTTTTCGCCGCTAGCACAAACGCCTAGCGCTTCTGCCCAACCAGCTCTGCGATCGTATCCATCAGGTCAAACTTGGTCAGCACTTCGAGCTTCTTATCCGGCATTTCTACGAAAACGGCGGGACTATCGTGACTCAAAATGTGTGTTACTCGTTCAACCGGCGAGTCAGCAGGAACCAGCGGCAGCGGATTTGTCATCACTTCGCGAATCACTAGCTTGCGCAGATCTTTCCCCTGCAGCGCGAGATTCAGAATTTGGTCCTCAAACACGGTTCCAATCGAATGCTCTTCTTCGAACACGGGGAGCTGAGAGATGTCCTGCTTCTGCATGGTATGCAGCGCGTGGAAAACGGTCTGGTCCGGACGCGCCACGATCAAGTCGCGCGTTTTGCCGTTCTGCCGCTTGCCGCGAATCACATCTGCGGCGGTCAAGGTCACCTCCGCCTCTACGTAACCGTGCTCGCGCATCCATCCATCGTTGTAAACCTTGCTCAAATAGCGCGACCCCGAATCGGGCAAGAATGCCACCAGCAGATCGCCTTTCTTCAAATCCCTGGCCACCCGTAACGCGCCCGCGATACATCCTCCTCCGGAACCGCCGGTGAAAATGCCTTCCTGTTTTGCCAGACGCCGCGCCCACACAAAACATTCTTCGTCGTTCACCTGCACCACATCGTCCAGAATTTTCAAGTTCATAGTGCCGGGAAAGAAATCTTCGCCGATTCCTTCCACTACGTAGGTCTTGGCCTTACCCACATGCCCCGTTTTCACGAACTCGTAGTAGAGCGACCCTATCGGATCCACGCCGATAATCTTAATGTTCGGATTTTTCTCTTTCAGATATTGGCCGACTCCGCTGATCGTGCCGCCGGTGCCCATTCCGCAAACGAAATGCGTAATTTTTCCTTCAGTATCGTTCCAGATTTCCGGACCTGTCGTCTTGTAGTGCGCTTCCGGATTCATCGGATTTTCGTACTGGTTCGGGTAATAGGAATTGGGAATTTCACGTGCCAGTTTTTGCGCCACGGAATAATAGCTGCGAGGATCCTCCGGTTCCACAGCGGTGGGACATACAATCACTTCCGCGCCAAACGCTTTCAGCAAATCGATCTTTTCCCGCGATTGCTTATCATTAATTGTGAACACCACTTTGTACCCGCGCACGCAAGCCACCAGCGCAAGTCCCATTCCTGTATTTCCCGACGTGCCTTCGATGATCGTTCCGCCCGGTTTCAGCTTTCCCGTGCGCTCTGCTTCATCGATCATCGAGAGCCCGATGCGGTCTTTCACCGACCCGCCCGGATTCAGGTAATCCGCTTTAATATAAATTTCGGCAGGAGAATCTTTCCCGATCCGGTTCACCCGGATCAGCGGCGTGTTGCACATCGCCTCTAAAATATTGTTGCACTTCATGTGCGCGTTTCTCCTGGTGCGAAGTAATTCTGCAAATGAATCTTAAGCTTAGTGACTTCTGTAAATCCTGTCCAGCGGCACCGAGCTTAGCGGCGGGTAGCTGTGAACGATGCGCTTATCGTGTTTGGTATGCGTATGCCTTGAGGAACACAAAAACGACCACGCCGGTGATTGAAACGTAGAGCCAAAGAGGAAAAGTCACGCGTGCGATTCGGCGATGCATCGCGAAGCGGCCCGTCAACGAGAAAAAGAACGTCGTCAGCACCATCGGCAACGCTAGGATGGAAAGGATTATGTGGCTGGCTAGGATCGAAAGGTACAGGGTGCGCACCGGGCCGTGGCCCGGAAAAATCGTGTCGCCGTGCAAGGCGTGATTCACAATATAGCTGACCAGAAAAACGGAAGAGAACGCGAACGCCAGCAGCATGCTCTTGCGATGCGCAGCCATGTTGTGATGCTTAATGAAATACAATCCTACACACAGCGCAATCGCGCACAATCCGTTCAAAAGAGCGTTGAGGGCCGGCAAAAACATCCAGCGCCCTGCAAAATCGGCCGAGGCCTGATGCACGTAAAGCAGCCACAGCAGGAATGATACCGCCAGGCCGCTCACCACAACGATCGCGCCAACCACCGGCCGCGGACTAAATTCAACCTGTTCCATGGCGACAATTAAATCACAAAAGCTCATGCGGAGGTCATATAGAAAGTGCCGCAAATGAACCCTGATTCGCAGCGAATTCGATAGCTTTGCTGGTTTGCTTGCGATCATAGAAATGTCGTTCCTCGCACACAACGAAAAGTTGTAAAGTTTGAATCGCCAGATCGCGGCAAGCAAGCGGTCAGGAAAAAGTGTGTTTGACAACGAATCAAAATGCCCCGTCAGTGGCAAGCGCATGTACGCAACCGAAGGCGAAGCCCTGGCCACAGCCGCCCACCAAATCGCATCCGCTAACGCACCAAAAGGCCTGGGCGCCTATCGTTGTTCGTGGTGTGACGCGTGGCATCTAACGAAGAATGCGGGAAAAACCAAAAAAGATCGCAGATAAACGCTAATCCGCCGGCGAATTGAACGTGAAACTCAAATTGCCGTTTGAGTTCATCCCGTTTTGCAGACGTCATAGCCATGACAACCTTGGCAATCCCGCTGGTTTCCGGTTGTCTTACGCAGATCCCTAGGCTCGCGCCCACAAAGGCTTCACGTAAATAAGCGGGCGGATTTTGCTGCTCCTCCAGAAATAAGCCAGAATGATCACGCTTGCAATCGCCGCGTACGCGCACCACAACGACGTAAACGCGTAGCGCTTGAACGCCATCACCGTCAGCAGAATCGCGAGATTGGCTATGCCAAACAGCACCATGGCCCTGACCTTCGAGAAAAATAGCGAGCCGCACGTCGCGATTATGTAAAGCACCGCAACCGCCGTGTTGTTCGTGGCCCGGTTGATGTACACGATGCTGTTTGCCTTCTCATACACCTGCGTTGGAAACGCCGTCAGCGCCCACAATATATAAAGCGTGGTTCCCGTGCCAATCACCAGAAACGGAACCATGCGCCGCCGGCCCGCGCCGTCAGGCTCAAATAGCAGCACGCTCAGCGGCAGCAGAAAAGGAAGTAGTCCCTGCGCATATAACATGAACGCAGCACCCATATCGTGCGTCACCGTAGGCGGAAGTATCCCGTCCAGCCCGAGCCAGACGAAGCCCTCGATGAATTGATGAATCGCAAACAGTGTGGGCAGCGACGCAAAAAGCAATTCGCGCCGGTGCTTCACCTTCGTCAACGTTACCACTCCAATCGCAGCCAAGGCCCCGCTGCCCACAAAATTCGCCACCGCAGAAAAGCACATAGCTGGTCTTCCCCCGCGCGAAAATTACACCCATCCCCGCCCAACACAAAATTATTTCTTCCAATCATCGCTAAGACATATGTTTCCTGACGGCGTGCTATGCTTTTCTGTGCTCCCAGTTCCGCCAGAAACCGGATATATCTTCTATGATGGCCACTGCGGTCTGTGCCATCGCACCGTAAAATTCGTTCTGAAACATGACCGCTCAGGAACTGCCTTCCGGTTCGCGCCGCTGCAAGGTGAAACGATAAAATCTCTTGTCGCACCCGAGCTGCGCGCCACACTGCCGGACTCCTTCGTCGTCCTCACGCGCGATGGAGGGCTGCTCACGCGCTCGAATGCCTCGCTCCACGTCATGCAACGGCTCGGCGGAGCTTGGCCACTTTTGGCCAATATCTTGGGCCTGATCCCTCGCGCTTTGCGCGACGTTGTTTACGATTTTGTCGCGCGGATCCGCTACCGCGTGTTCGGCCGCCAAGATAACCTTTGCCCTGTCGTCCCGCCAAATCTGCGGCAACGCTTTGATCCCTAAGATTCGCATTGATAAATGCACCAGCCGCAATCCTCGTCTGAGGCGCTGACAGGGTGGAAGGCGATTCCTAGCTAGGGTTTAGGAGCAATCTCGAGCTCGAGACAGTTTGTAACACAACGTTAACAATCCCCGCCAAGTGTTTCGCTAAGATGCCATGCCATGCCAAATGAAAATCTGCAAATTGTGGTGTCGCCCGGCAACCGCGAAGGCCAGAAAATTGTCCGCCTGAAGGGTTCCCTGAATATCCAGACTATCTTCGGATTTCAGTCTGCTGTGCGCGCGGAAAATTCCCCAGTGGTCATTCTCGATTTCAGCGGTGTCCCCTTCATTGATTCCGCCGGGCTAGGCGCTTTGGTTGGCGCCTATGTCGCTGCGCAGAAAAAACCTCAACGAATGGCTGTGGTGGGGATGAACACGCAAGTAAAGACCCTGATCGAAATGACCAAGGTATCTCAACTTATCAAATCCTACGACACGTTGGGCGAAGCGGAAGAATTGCTTTAGGAGCCACCAGGAACGTAACCCGGGTGCTCAGTTTTAGCTTTTCCAAGAACTACGCAGTCGCTAACTTTTCCGCTGGTAACTTTGGATCCACCCATTTCATAACCCCGCGCATTATAAACACATTCAAAAATATTGAAATCAACGACGCGGCCAGAGTCGCCGTAAACACTTCGTCGCCCACCAATCCTGACTTCCTGGCCACTTCCACCAAAATAAACGACAACTCGCCGATCTGCGTCAGTCCGGCCGCCACTGCTATGGAGGTCCAAATGGAGTAACGAAACAGCCGCATCACGCCCGTCCAAATAATGAATTTCCCAAACACGATCAGAAAAAGCATCACGCCTAACAATTGCAAATTGTGAACGATTATCTGCGGCACCACCAGCGTTCCCAGCGAGACAAAAAACAACGCCACGAACGCGTCTCGCAGTGGGATTAAAACCGTATGCGCTTCATGCAAATCTTTCGCTCCGCTGATGGAAAGTCCAGCCAGGAACGCTCCCAGCGCAACTGAAAATCCCAGAGCCTGCGCGATTCCGGCGGAAACCAGGCAAATCGCAATGGCGAACAGCAGGAAAAGTTCTTGATCTTTCGTGCGCGCCGCCGCGCGAAGAATTCTGGGCACCACCGTCAGAGCTAAAAATATCAACGGAATCAGCAGCAGGACAGCTTTCCCCAGCGTCCAGGCCGCCCGCGCGAAACGCCCTTCACCGGGCCCGCTGAAAATAGGAATGATCACGGTCATGAAGACCACGGCCACGTCTTCCACCAGCGTGATTCCAATCATCACTCGCCCGTGCGTTTTTCCCATGGCGTGATGGTCGGCCAGCATTCGCGCCAGCACCATGGTGCTGGCCACCGATATCGTGGCGCCCACCACAAAACCTTGCATCATGTTCCATCCCATCAGCTTCGCAGTTCCTAAAGCCAAGCCGATGGAAAGCAAAATGCCCAGCGTTCCGCCTCCCAACGCAATCCATTTCACGCGCATCAAGTCCGGAATTGAAAATTCCACACCAATGGAAAACATCAGCAGCACTACGCCAACTTCCGCGAATACTTCGAAGGTGTGCAGGTCGGAAAGATGCGGCCCGGGCGTGAAAGGGCTAATGACAACCCCGCCCACCACGAATCCAAGGATCAAAGGCAGTTTCAGCCGCCAGGCGATCACGCCCCCAGCCACGGCGGCCAGAAATATGTAGGTCAAATCGCGAAAAAGAATTGGGTTCGCTTCCACGCCGCAATACTACCCTAGGATTCCTGCGCGCATTCACTGAATAGCAGACCTTTCCAAATATTTCTGAACGCTGCCCGCCCGCATCAAATTGAGAACATTCCGCCAACTCCGCCCGCCGCAGCCTCCGCGCGGATGCGATAGAATGGTGAAACATGGAAAGGTTCTACCGCGCAACCATGAAGATCACCGGCGATACGCTGTTCGGCCGCCTCGCCTTCACATTCCTTTTGCTGTGCTCTATTGGCTTGGGCGCCGCGATCGGATTGCTTTTTGTTTACACTAGCGACTTGCCTGAAATTCACGCCCTGGAAGATTACCGTCCCAACGTCGTTACCGAACTCTATGCCGACGACGGCCAATCCATCGGCACCTTTGCTTTACAGCGCCGCATACTGCTCACTTATTCACAAATTCCCAAGCTTCTGAAAGACGCCATCCTCACCACGGAAGATCAGCACTTTGACGAGCACTGGGGCGTGGATATTCCGCGCGTCGTCGAAGCCGCCTATCGTGACGTGTCCAGCCATCGCATGGCCGAAGGCGCCAGCACGCTGACCATGCAACTCGGCGGCGGCCTCTTCCTCAATCGCTCTGACCGCAGTTTGCGTCGAAAAATTCAGGAAACAATTCTCGCCATTCAAATCGAGCGCCACTACACCAAAGATCAAATTTTTACCATGTACTGCAATCAGATTTATCTCGGTGCCGGAAATTACGGCTTCGAAGCCGCCTCCGAATACTATTTCAATCGCCCGGTTGGACAACTAACCCTTACCGAAGCCGCCACGCTCGCTGCCATCATCCGCGGCCCAATCTATTCTCCGGTTAACCATCCCGAACGCGCTCTCGCGCGACGCAATCTAGTCCTTTCTCTTATGGCGCACGACCGCAAAATCACCGCCGCGCAAGCCGCAGCTGCGTCGAAAGAGCCTCTGGGCCTGCACATTTTCACTGGACGAACCGATCTCGCTCCTTACTTCGTCGAAGACGTTCGCGAATATCTCGAGCACACGTACGGCACCGCTGCCGTCCACGAACAAGGCTTGCGCGTTTACACTTCGCTAAACGCCGCCATGCAGAAAGCCGCCGATCAAGCCGTGCGCGACGGCCTGCATTCCTACGATCGACGCCATGGCTGGCGCGGCAACTTGCCGAATATTTTGCAGAATAAACTTGGCTCGCTCGACAAATATCAAAATGAAGATTGGCGCGGCTCGCTGCAAAAGGGCGACTACGTTACCGGCCTAGTCACCAACATCCAACCCACTTTCGCCTCCATAAAACTCGGCCAATATCACGCTATGCTCACGCCCGCCGATTTTTCCTGGACCGGACGCAAATCCCCCGCCCAGCTACTCCAGCTCGGCGATCTCGTTTGCGTTTCCATTAAAGAGGTTTCCGGCGCCACCGTGCGCGTTCAACTCGAACAGCAACCCGCGGCCCAAGGTGCTTTGCTCGCCATCGACAATCCCACCGGTGAAATCAAAGCTATGGTGGGCGGGTACAGTTTTGACGAATCGAAATTTAATCGCGCCACGCAAGCTCTGCGGCAGACCGGCAGCTCGTTCAAAGTTTACGTGTACGCCGACGCGCTCGAGCAAGGCATCACGCCCTTCGACACCGTCGTCGACGAGCCCGTCACCTTTCGCAGCGGCGGCCAAAATTATTCGCCTCACAATTACGACAACAAATTCGAAGGCCGCATCACCTATCGCCGCGCCCTCGCCGATTCACGCAACGTTCCCGCCGTGCGCCTTCTTGACCACGTCGGCGTGCAGAGCGTAATCGCGCTGGCGCGCAAATTCGGAATCACCAGTCCGCTGCCGCCCTATCTCCCGCTCGCGCTCGGCGCTTCCGATCTCACTTTGATGGAACACACTTCCGCCTTCACGGTTTTTCCTGACGACGGAATCCACATTGAGCCGCATTACATTCGCCGCGTCACTTCTTACGACGGCGCTGTCCTGGAAGAGCCGCGCCCCAAAGTTACCGACGTGGTCCCGCCCGCAGTGGCCCGCACCATGGTCGCCATGCTCGAAGAAGTCGTGCAGTTCGGCACCGGCGTGCGCGCCAAAGAATTGGGCCGCCCCTCCGCCGGAAAAACCGGCACCACAAACGATTTCACGGACGCCTGGTACATCGGCTTCACTCCACAACTTACCGCCGGCGTCTGGGTCGGCAATGATGACAAGCGCATCTCGCTCGGCAAAAAAGAAACAGGCGCACGCGCCGCGCTTCCCATCTGGCTGGAATTCATGCAACAAGCCGTGCAAGGATCGCCCGCAGAAGAATTTCCAAATGTCGTTTCGCTCGAAAAGCTCGCCACCGGCAAACAAGTTCAAGTTGACGTCGCCGACACTGCCCCCCCCGCCGACGCGGCCGAGCAAGGCCTGACCGAAACCCACGGCGCCACTCCGACTCCCAAGCCGTCCAAACCCACTCAACCCATCACGCAAACATCTCCGCCCGCGCCGCAGCCAAAGCCTTCCTCACTTTACCCTGACGCAGGAAAGGCACCCACCCACGCCAGCGCCCAACCCGCCCCACCGCGCTAAGCCTGACTTGCATCTTTTTCGCCGTACTTCGCAACTAAGTAGTCAATTACTGTGCGTCCGCGGAATTATTGAAGGACAGCCCCCGATAGCATCCAGAAGGAAGGAGCGGCTCAATGAGGCTAACCAACTCCGCCATCCTCCTCGCGTCGCTTTTAGCAATCGCTATGCAGGGCTGCGGACTTTTTTCGTCCTCGCCGTCTTCGGGACCTGCTCCCGCCCTGTCCGTCGTTCAAGCCACCGATCTCGGACCGATCCCCACCAATCCAGACATTCTTGGACGAGATGGCGGCTACAGCGCTCTATTTCAAGGCTATTCCGTGTGGCTGTACGATGACACATTTCTCGCCAAGCCAAATTACGAGGACCGCACGCTGCTCAGTGACACCTGGTCATTTACCACTGACCTCAACGCGCAAGATGGCATCCCCGGTTTCCGGGAACGGCTGGATTCCGTCGGCGCGCCCACCATGATTTTGCCCGAGACTCCCGCTGAGCAAGCGTTCAACCAGGCCCACAACGGCACTAATTGCCAAACGCCGCCTTGCGGAACTCGCTGGGCACTCTGGCCCTCCGCCATCGTCGTCAACCCTGTCGACAACACCGCTTTGATCTTTTATATGGTAGTGAGCGCGATGCCTGGAAATTTTAATTTCCAAGGCATCGGAACGTCCGTCGCCACTTGGCAGGACATCCAGCAGCAGCCTCAGCGCCCCACCCTAAATCCGCCAATCGTGCCCGACCATCCGGACTTGCTCTTCACTCAGAACGAGCCGGGCTTCGGCTCCGCTGCATTTATCAGCAACGGAATGCTGTATGTGTATGGTTGCGACTACACCTCCGGCTGCAAGCTGGGCAGAGTCTCGCCAGCCAACGCGCAAGTTCGCAGCGCGTGGAGCTTCTACGCGGGCGCCGGCAATTGGTCCGCGCAGATTGGCGACGCCGTCACCGTCTTTAATAACGCCAACATTTTGAGCATTTCCTGGAACGCGTTCCTGCAGTGCTATGTCGCGCTTTACAGTCCGCCCTTTTCCCAAAATGTCGTGATGCGCACATCCGCGAATCCCGAAGGCCCGTGGTCCCGCGAGACCTTAGCTTTCGTCGCCATGCAGCCCACGCCCGGCAACGGCAACGTTTACGACGCGCTGGCCCACGCCGAATACGACGCTAACAACGGCCAAACCATTTACGTCTCTTACTCGCGCGCCACCCCCGCACCTTTCTCGAGCGAAGTCCGCCTGGTCGCCGTCCAACTCCAATCCGCAAGCTCAGAGCCTTAAGAATGCCGGTGGGTTTTCGCTCGCTCTTGTTTCCTGAGGGCGTCTTCGCTTTGATTTTTCGCTTTTTGTTTACGTCTTCATCCCGAGCAAGGCGCTCTTTGCCAACGATGGATAGGCTGTTAGGATTTAGCTGGTCACTTCGAGGAGGATTCGTATGCTGTCTTGCTACCTCGCAGTTGGGTGGTTGTCGCCGGGCGACTTGGGTTGCGCTGGTGGAGGCGATGCTAGGGGCCTGGTGATGTCATCTAGAGATGCGGGGGTTCCTTCGATGCGCTGGAGGACGGGATAACGTTCGCCATCGTGGTAATCGATGTCGGCGATGGAAACAAAATTATCTAACTGGACGATCAGGCGGATCGGCTCGGACTTGCCTTTCGCCTCGCGAATCGCGGCTCGTAGGACATCGGGGGAAAAGACCTGCCCGTTGACCGCGATGATCTTCGATCCCGGAACGATTTTTGCGTTATCAGCGGGTCCATTCCAGCGAACATCTTTAATAGTATTTTCCGCGCCGACCCGGAGCCCAATAGAGTACCAAGCGTTGACCACCGTAGCGTCCGGGCCGGCATTGGCGGTAATAACAAGCTCAGAAGCATTTGGTTTGTCCGTGTACACTAATTTGTAGCCGCCGCGCTCGATGCCGGCAAGATCGGCATGGGGATTAATTTTATCCACGCGGTCGTGGAGAAAAGTCCCCCAGTCGTACGGCGCCACCTCGTTCAGATCGCGAACGAGTTCGTCAAAAGTATAAGGAACGATAAGCGGCCCGGTGTTTCCGCCTTTGCCCAGAAAAATTCTTTGGAAGTCATCGAGCGATTTCTGATTGTTCGTCATCTTGCGAATCTGGGTATCCGCGTCAAGCCAGACCAGCTAGCCTTCGTCGTAATAGTCTTGTCCACGCTTCCAACTGGACCAGGCCGGATTTCCATCCCGGAGAATACTGGCTGCAACCGCCGTATCTTCGGTCGAGCGCCATTCACGGCCGGGCGTGTAGTCAAGATTCGCAGCGGATGATGCCAAAACGTCGCGGTACTCCGTCTGAGACCTGAGTCCGGAGCGCGCGGCAAGCACGTTGCCCAGGTATTGCGTCATGCCTTCATAAACCCACAGCAGCGCGCCTTGCTGCGCCGTGGCGAAATCAGTCTGGTACAACCCAATCGGCCGGCGATACTTGCCATTCCATGAGTGCGTAAATTCATGCGCGAGTAGATCGGCGTCACCCAACTGGTGGTCTTCATCCGAGAAAGCTTTCTCGCCGATGCCGTTTTCCGAGGACTGGCCATGCTCGAGGCCCACACCGCCCGCGGTGTCGGATAGACTCAACAGGAAATGGTATTGGTTGTAATGGTGCGAACGATACAACGCATCCGCTTCACGTACGAGATTCGTAATCTCAGCCAACGCCTCTGGACGAAGGTTGGAATCCTCGGCAATGTCGGACGCCACGTCCATGTAGTGCTTGGGAGAAATTTCCGGAGCCAAAGCAAATTCTTGAAAGTATTGGCCCGTGAGGATTGGAGAATCTTCCAGTTGCTCAACGTTGGTGACGGCAAAGTGCGTGGCGCCGCCCCAAGCCGGAACAGGATTTGCGCCGCGGCCGATGGGAGTAAGCGCTGTGCCGATGCCCCAACCCGCCGGGACAATCACGGAAGGCTGTATTGGAATGTCGCGCACAGGCACATTAGCCGGGTAGAGCATTAGCTTGTCCCATTCCAGATATGCCAACTTCGGCGAAACATTCGTGAGAACGATGGCATCGAGATGGGCATGCAGAGTGCTCACCCCCGCTGGGATCGTCAGGTGAAACTCGTAGAGATCCACATCGTCGCGGCGCCACGGGAGCGTCTGGCCCTTGGCGGTGAACACCACGCCCGTAATGCCATCCACGGGTCCGGTAGGCCGATGATCGCCGGGAATCCATTTGGGAGTGATAACAGTGAGCGGCCCCTCGGTCACTGGCAAATCCACTTCGGCGTGAAAGAGCTTGCGTGGTGCGTCGGAAAGGTCGGCGGTGATCTGAATCGGTGGTTTCTGACTCTGTCCCGAGGCGGACGCGGTGAACAAGACGGTGAGAATTGTTATAGCGAAAAATGCTAGGAGATTCCGTCGCATGGTGGCTGGCTCCGAGATTTTAGTGAGCATCAGAAGATTTCCAGGATTTCTTCGTAGCGTTTGAACGGAGGGATCAGGTAGGCGCCGGCGATGCCCTCGGTTCTTGCTGTGCGGGCCCAGTCGAGCATTCGGCGAGCGAGGACGAAGCCGCGGTCGCGGGCAGCGTCTCCAGCTTTTTCCATTTCGCGCAGAGTGGGCTCGGGGATCACGATTCCGGGGACTTCGTTGTTCAGGCGCAAGGCTTGCTTGTAACTGGTGAGCGGCCACAGTCCGACGATTACCGGCACGGGCGATTTGCCGCCGAGGCGCTTTAGGAAAGTGTTCCAGTGCTGGGGGTCGAAGATTGGCTGCGTCATAGCGAAATGCGCGCCGGCTTCAATTTTTTCCTGGAAGCGCCGCAACTCCTCGTCGATGTCTTCTGCAACCGGGTTCACTGCGACGCCGATGGTGTAATTTGTGGCACCGCCCAAGCTTTTTCCGGCCCAGTCGGTCCCTTGATTGAGCCGCGCAAGAACTTTTACCAAGCCGATGGAGTCCACTTCATAGACGCCGCTGGTTTCGGGGTGATCGCCGAGCGATGGCGGGTCTCCGGTGATGGCGAGGACGTTGCGCACGCCCCCCACGGCCCATGCGCCGAGCAACATTGCTTGAAGACCAATGATGTTCGAGTCGCGGGTGGTGAGGTGCGGGATGGTTTCGAAACCGTGGGCTTCCAGAGCGCCGGCGAGCACCATGGCGTCCATGCCTACGCGCGCGAGAGTTCCGCTATTGATGTCGATTGAATCCACCTGGCCGGAGGCCATCACGCGGCCAGTTTGTTCCACGATGCGTTCGACGGTGACGCCTTTGGGCGGGTCGATTTCCACGGAGACGACGAACTTTTCAGCCTGGATTTTTTTCCAGAGCTTGCTATCGGGCTCGCGGGTTGCGACTCGGCGAAATCTCTCGGCTGGCTCGAAAATTTCTATGGAACGGGCCTTCATCGGTTTCGCGCCGCTCGCTTTGTCGAGGTGAATTTTCTTCACTGCTTGGGCGATGGCGTGGATGTGTTCGGGAGTGGTGCCACAGCAGCCGCCAATCAGGCGCGCGCCCAACTCAGCAGCTTCCTGGGCAAAGAGCGCGAAATATTCCGGCGAGGAGCGCGGATAAACGATGCGGTCGCCGACACGCTTGGGAAAACCTGCGTTAGGCATGACGCACAGCGGCAAGGCGGCGCAGGAAGCCAGTTCGCGCAGCACGGGAAGCAAAAGCTGCGGGCCGATGGTGCAGTTCGCGCCGATGGCTTGAATATTTTTGTCTTTCAGTTTTGCCCAGGAGTCTTGCGGGCGAGTGCCGCCGAAAGTGGTGCCTTCGTCGGAGTAGGTCATCTGCGCGACGATGGGGAGGCGCGAGAAGGAGCGAATAGCGTCAATGGCGGCGAGCAATTCTTCCACATCGCTGAAAGTTTCCAGCATGAAGAGGTCCACGCCACGCTCTTCGAGGGCGCCGGCCTGCTCTTTGAAGATGGCGAAGATTTCTTCGTCAGGAAGTTCGCGAACGTGCTGGACGATTCCGAGCGGGCCAATGGAGCCAGCAATCAAAACTTCGTGCTTGGCGGCTTCGCGGGCTTCGCGAGCGATTTTTACTCCGCGATGATTCAGTTCCGCCACACGTTCGGCCATGCCGAAAAGGCCGAGCTTGTGGCGGTTGGCGCCGAAAGTATTGGTCTCGATGATGTGGGCGCCGGCGTCGAGATAGCGTTGGTGGACGCTGAAGACGGCGTCCGGCACGAGGCTATTGAGCTCGTCCACGCAGCGCTGCGGGCCGATGGATTCGTAAAGCAGCGAGCCCATGGCGCCGTCAACGACCAGGATGGAGTCGCGAAGGCGTTCGTTGAACGCTTCAATTCTCATGGGCCCTAGCTACCTTAGTTTTTGTCATGGTTGTAAACCGCCGAGTATATCATCCAGGGGCCACTGCTCAAGGCAAGTGGCTTGTGAACGACCAACCACGGTATTTAACCGTGCGCCTCCGCAGGTGGTTGTGGCCCCCGGGTAGAATTTTCCCTCTCCTTTGTTTTCAGGCAGTTACGTCGCTTTCTATATTTTGGATTCACGCGAAACCCACACACTTCATGTTGAAAATCACAGAGGAGTCAGAAGATCCAGAAGCGTTTTTTCTTGCGGACGGGGGTGGCGCCGGGACTGAGGCCGGCGTCTTCGGCCAGCTGCGGCACGAACGGGAGTGGGCGGCCCTCGAACGCTGCCAGCGGATTTTCTACCAGCAGCGCCCGGGCGACTTCCTCGCCGTGGGCCTTCCGCAAATAGCTGAAGGCGGAGCTTAGAATTGGGGGGCGCGTCGTGACGTTGTGCGCGTCACTCGCAAGAAAGTGGACTGCGCCGGCATCGAGCCATTCCTCGGCGGATTCTTTCGCCGACCTGCCAAATTTTCCCAGCAACGACTGCGCGGTTACCTGCACGTAGCAACCCTGCCGTATCCAGCGGAATAAGCGATCGGCCTTCACCCGAATTAGCGGATTTCTTTCGGGATGAGTGATGATCGGCTGGAGCCCCGCGAGCTGGAGATCGTGCAGCGCCTGGTCCATGGAAGGAGGGATGGAGAAGTCCGCGAACTCCACTAGCAAGTAGTTTTTCTGGTTCACGGTGTAGCGCTCGGGGTAGAGGCGTATGCTCTGCAAATTTTCGAAGCTGAGGTGAAAGTCGCATCCGGTGGCGAAAGTGAGACGGCCTTCGAAGCGAGATTGAAGTTCATCACGGCGCTCTTTCACCAATTCGGGAATGAAGTCGTGATTGGGATGCGCGTGCGGTGTGCCGACGATATGGGTAATGCCGTCTTCAATCGCCATTTCAGCCATAGCTACGGACATATCGAGCGATTCGGCGCCGTCATCGAGACCGAAAAGTATGTGGGTATGGATGTCAACCATTGAAAACGAGAATAACGCAGGGGACAAAGGATAACAACGAACTAGGAAGAAAGCGGCGCGAATCACTTAACGAGTGATAACGACATTGGCCAAGCTTGCAAACAGAGGCGTGGAAGAAATTTCTGAACGATATAACGCGGTACAACAACCGCCACTGCGGAAGGCGGGAATTACCGGCTGGGCGCAAGTGAGTGGATGGCCAGGCGACGCGTCCATACAGAAGCGTTTGGAAAACGATTTGTACTACCTGCAGAATTGGAGCTTTTCTTTCGACCTTCCCGTTATCGCGTGAACGATTTTTTCCGCAATGGTTGGCCACAACGCGTATTAGCACCTTCTTCACCGCTGATCCTCGATCGAATCCAGTTTGTTTACCAAGCTGCTGGTTGCTGCGGAGCTACGCTCGCTTCAAAGCGAGGAGGTGCGAGCCGATTGCAGTCTTTGCACGCCACTGCGGGCGCAATCTTTGTGGCCATTCGGATTCTTGCTATAGTGTTTTGAATCCAAATTGCGGTTCCCTGACGCTGCAGCCGCGTCGTAATCGCTTCCCAAGAGAGGCAACAGAATGGCCGTAGAGCGTAAGCCGGAATTTTTTGCGGGGAAAGACCTGAAAATCGGGATTATTGGGTGCGGCTACGTAGGCCTTCCGTTGGCGCTACGGTTTGCAGATGTGGGCCACAAAGTTACGGGATTTGATACCGACCAGGAAAAAATAACGAAGCTTAACGCCGGGCAGTCCTATATCCAGCACATACCAGCAGACAAAATCAATCATCACGTGAAGGGCAAGCGTTTTGATGCGACCACGGATTTTACGCGATTGCGCGAAATGGATGCGGTGCTGATTTGCGTTCCCACACCGCTGGATGAGCGCCGCGAGCCGGACTTGAGTTACGTGGAAAAAACCGCGCAGTCCATCGCGCCAAATCTGCAGCGCAATCAACTGATCGTTCTGGAAAGCACCACTTATCCCGGAACAACCGAAGAGCTGGTGCTGCCGATTCTCGAAAAGGGCGGATTGCGCTGCTCGATTGCAAGGGGCGAAGCAACGGAGAACGTTGCGACGGATTTTTATTTGGCGTTTTCTCCGGAGCGCGAAGATCCGGGAAACAAGCAGTATGGTTTGGCGCAGATCCCCAAAATTGTGGGAGGCATCAATCCTCCCAGCGGTCGCGCGGCTGCGGGTCTTTACGCGCAAATCGTATCCAAAGTAGTTCCAGTCAGCTCCACGCGCGCCGCTGAAATGGTGAAGTTGCTGGAGAATATTTTTCGCTGCGTAAATATCGCATTGGTGAACGAGCTGAAACAGCTTTCGTTGCGCATGGACCTGGATATATGGGAAGTAATCGACAGCGCGGCGACCAAGCCGTTTGGTTTTATGCCTTTTTATCCCGGACCGGGCCTGGGGGGCCATTGCATCCCTGTTGATCCGTACTATCTCTCGTGGAAGGCGCGGGAGTACGATTTCGCCACGCGTTTTATCGAGCTAGCGGGCGAGATCAATACGGCCATGCCGTATCACGTGGTGGATGCGTTGGTAAGAGCGCTTAATGAACGCGAGAAAAGTTTGAAAGGCTCGAAAGTTTTGCTGCTAGGAGTGGCTTATAAGAAAGACGTGGACGACTTACGCGAGTCTCCTTCGTTGAAGCTGCTGGAATTGCTGACCGCCAGCGGAGCCAAACTGGACTACAACGACCCGTATTTTCCGGCGCTGCATAAAATGCGACACTACGATTTTTCGCATATGCGGTCGGTGGATTTAACACCGGAGCAAATAGCGAAATATGATTGCGTGCTGATTGCGACGGACCACTCCAGTTATAAGGTTGACGAAATCGTGAAAAACGCGAAGCTGGTGGTTGATACGCGGAATGCCACGAGGCACGTGAAGGAACATCGCGAAAAGATCGTCAACTGCTGATCGCAACTATGTTGTTTTCTGTTGCTTAACCCGGTGCGTCATTGCTGGCTCCTTCGATGTTTATCCGCGCACCGGCTCTTGTTTACTGAATTTACGCACCTGTCCCATAGTCCCATTGCTCGCAACGCTGGCACAGGCTAAGGTGGGTCATTATGAGTTCTACGCTGACTTCTCAAAAAGAGCGTCAAACTTGGGCCACAGATCCTGGCCGGCGTCGCAGCATGCGCGTGCTGTTGAGCATCCCGATACTGGTGCAGGGAAAAGATGCCAAGAATCAGGACTTCTGCGAAGAGACGCGAACGCTGGTGGTGAATGCGCATGGCGCGCTGATTTCGTTGTCGGCACAAGTGGTGGTGGATCAGAAAGTGACTGTTTCAAATAACGCCACGCAGCAAACGCAGGAATGCCGCGTGGTGTATTTCGGCAACATGCAGGCCGGGAAAGCCCAGATGGGAGTTGAGTTCCTGAACCCTTCGTCGTCGTTTTGGCAGATTGATTTTCCACCAGAAGATTGGGTCGTCCCGGAAAACTAATCGTTTGCAGTACCCTCGAAATTTTCCTCTAGTATGGTGCAGAACTAAGCTCGATACGCACGCTGCCGAAAGGAATCTCAGCTTCGAGCAATATGGGCGTGCGAGCTGCGTCGTTTGCGAACCATAGGGAGAGGATTTCCCCTTTTACTTCTACCCCGTGTTGATATTCTTGAACGAGAATCCGTGTGGCTGAAAAGTTTCCGGCATTCACGGCCACGAGTTCTTTTGCGGCTTCGAGGTGTGCGCGCATCTCGACCAGGTCTTCGCCGTCAAAGACGGGAGCGCGAAATTCCGGTGTGCGCCGCCAATCGACCTGTCGTAGCATGTATAGGGCTCCAAGCGGATCTAGCGTGCCGGGCGTTACCACGACGGCTGGAGAAGGGATCGTCTGCGGTCGGCCTGCTACGGAAAAATGTAATATTTGATTCTCCTTCTTTCCCATTTCGTAGAGATACATTTCATATTGGCGGCTCTCGAACGTCGCGGTGTCGGTGTAGGAATCGATTTGATCGTCGATGGGGAGAAGGGACCTGAGCGGGCTTAAGGTATGGGCGGATGCTCGGAAGTGCCACGTTCTGGAGCCGAGAATTTCGCGATGTTCAGTGACGCACAATTGTATTTTTGCGGCGCTGGCGAAGGCGGACCAGGCCACATCATAATTCAACGTTTCGCCGATGCGGAAAGGCATCGGTGTTTCGGCGGCGCGGTTATCGAGTGCAATTTTACTGGGAGCTGCTACCCCCCGAGGAAGCTGAGCGTCAAGGGCGTAGATTTGCAACGACAGGGCGGCCGCTATGTTCGCGACGGTGGTCATGAGCGACAAATGTCCCGCGAAACGTTTGCGCATGGCGCTCGTGAGCTTCAGACGCACTGATCCAGTTGTGAAGTTGCCGAACAGCAAAAAATAAGACGAATAATTGTGCCCGGCCGCGAAGCGCCGGGCTATAGTAAAGCGTAGCGGAAATATCATTTCACAGCTGATTGTGGTCAGGTAAGGAGACTTGCGGAATGCGTTATCTGGTTACGGGCGGTGCGGGATTTATAGGCTCCAATATGGTGGACGAGCTGGTCCGGCGCGGCCACAAAGTGGTAGTGCTGGACGATCTTTCCGCGGGGAAGGAATCCAACCTAGCAGATGTTCGCAGCAAGATTGATCTTCGCGTGGGCAGCATCACGGACTTGGCGGCGGTACAGTCGGCATGCCACGGCGCCGATTACGTGATCCATTTGGCTGCGCGAACTTCTGTTCCGCGGTCGGTGCAGGATCCTATCGGGACAAATTTTGTGAATATCGATGGGACGCTCAACGTGCTGGTGGCTGCGCGAGACGCCAAGGTGCGCCGAATTGTTTTTGCCGCGTCTTCGTCTGCGTATGGAGAGACGCCCACGCTTCCCAAGACTGAAACGATGCCGGCGGATCCTATTTCTCCCTACGGAATTACGAAATATGTTGGCGAGCTTTATGCAAAGGTGTTTGGGCGTGTTTACGGGCTGGAGAATGCGTGCGTTCGCTATTTTAACGTGTTCGGGCCGCGACAGGACCCCAGCTCGCAATATTCCGGCGTGCTCTCGCGTTTTATGCTGGCCGTAATCGAGGGGCAGCAACCTGTGGTGTTCGGCGACGGAGAGCAGTCCCGCGATTTTACGTTTATTGAAAATATCGTGGATGAAACATTGCGCGCGTGCGAGGCGCGAGGCGCGTCTGGAATGGTCTTCAACGGCGGAACGGGAGCGCGTATAACCCTGAACCAAGTTCTAAAATTGCTAGAGAAGCTCAGCGGAAAGAAAATTCAGGCGAAGTATGATCCGCCGCGCACCGGAGACATACGCGACTCGCAAGCAGATATCTCGCTGGCGGAGAAAGTGTTGGGCTACCAGCCATTGGTACACTTCGAGGAAGGCTTACAGCGCACCTGGGAATGGTACAAAGGCGCCTACGGAAAAAAACAGGGCGGATGATACAGGGCTTACTCAGTCCGCCTGACCATCGATGTACGCGGGGAGCTCGGTGAGGCTATCGAGCATCAGATCCGGCGGAACTTTTTTCAAGCTCTCGGTTCCGAGGCCATAGGTAACGCCGCAAGCCCAGATGCCGGAGTTTCGCGCGGTTTGGATATCGATTTCGGAATCTCCGATAATCATAGCTTCCTGCGGCTGCGAGCCAAGTTCGCGCAATAGGGTCTCAATGCCCATCGGATGCGGCTTCTTTTTTTCAAAGCTGTTCCCTCCGTAAACAAAACGGAAATATCGCGAAAGGCCCAAGCCGTCCAGGATTGCGCGGCTAAAGTTAACAGGCTTGTTGGTCAGAACCGCCATAGGATAATTCTCCAGGAGCGCGAGGCCTTCGCGAACGCCCGGGTAGGCCACGGTGTTGTCCAGCATATGGCTGCGGTAATAGCTCAGAAAATAGGCGAGACCTGTTTCGACTTCTGCGTCCGTCACATCTTTCAATCCTAAGGCACGCTGAACAAGCACGGACGCGCCGCTTCCGACCATTCCAAAAATCTTTTCGTGCGGCAATGACGAGCGTCCCATATTCTCCAGCGTGGCGTTGATTGAGAGAGCCAGATCGAGTTTCGAATCGATCAAAGTGCCGTCGAGATCAAAGATCAGGGCGCGCACAGCGGCGAACCGGTTGTCCGCGTGGGGCATTCAGATCAGCTCCCTTGAAGGTCTGTTTTGCGAGTAGCTCGGATTTTATGTCGGGTGAGGATAATTGTCACTTTGCGGCCACTCTAGGGCCTTAGCAGGCCCAGGCAGGAACGCTACAACTCGACGGCGGCGGCTGCTACAATGTTTCGTTTCCGCGGCGCTCGTTCCGCTTCGAGAGTACACATGGCCGAAATTCATCCCTTTCGCGCGCTACGCTACGACACGAACAAGGTGAAGCTGGACGAAGTTCTTACCCAGCCCTACGACAAAATCACTCCTGCGATGCAGGAGCGCTACTACGCCGCCAGCCCGTACAATTTGATTGCAATAGAGAAAGGCAAGACCTTTCCTGACGATACCGCCGAAAACAACGTTTACACGCGTGCAGAAAAGAAACTGAACGAATGGATCGCGCAAAAGATTCTGATACAGGATCAGACTCACGCTATTTATGTGTACTCGCAGGAGTATATGGTTCCTGGCATGCACACACGAAAAGTGCGAATTGGCTTCATAGCGCTGGGTCGGCTGCAAGATTACAGCGCAAAGATTGTTTTCCCACACGAGCGCACGTTGACGGCTCCCAAGGCGGACCGCATGGAATTGCTGCGGCATACGCACGTCCAGACGGGCCAGCTCTTTATGCTGTACGACGATCGCGCCAGAACGATCGATACGTATCTGGAAGAGATTGCGCGCACGCCTACACAGCTGGAGTTACGCGATGAATTCGGTGTGACGCACCGGCTGTGGCCGGTTGACCACACAGCGTTCATTCGGCGGATTCAGACGGCCATGGCGGATAAGAATATCATCATCGCGGACGGCCATCACCGGTATGAAACAGCGCTGAATTTTCGCAACGAGTGCCGCGCGAAGTCCGGGAAAACCGGCCCACAGGCTGCGTATGAATTTGCAATGATGACGTTCATAAATTCACACTCCCGTGGATTGACCATTCTTCCCACGCACCGCTTGATTCGCAATGTGGCTAATTTTGATTTCGAGCGGTTCCGCAAAGCATTGGCGCCATTCTTTGATTGGTATTCGTATCCCTTCCTGAATCCGGGAGAGCGCGAGACAAGTTACGCAGATTTTCGGAAAGATTTGGGAAGGCAGAACCACGGACGCAGAGCGATCGGGATTTACCCTGGAAAGATTGAAGGCCAAGCCGGCGCGTTCTTTTTATTTCTGCTGCGCCGCGACGCAAATCTGGAGACGCTGCTGCCGGATCTCACTGAAGCGCAACGCGGACTGGATGTAGTGCTACTGCATCGATTGATTCTGGAAAAAGGATTGGGCATAACAGCTGAAGCGGTTACCGCGGAGAAGAACGTCGTTTACGAGCGTGAAATAGATAACGCAATTGCGGCGGTAGATCGAGGCGAAGCGCAGTTGGCATGTTTGCTGAACCCGGTGCGCGTGCAGCAAGTTGTGGAAATTGCTTTGGGCGACGATGTTCTGCCACAAAAATCCACGGACTTTTACCCCAAGCTTCTGAGCGGGATCTCGATTTATCAGGTAGAAGGTCAGATCGAACAGTAACTGTGTCCGAAAATGGCGAGTGTGAACTCCACGACGGATATCAAAATAAAAACCGCGGCCCAAGCATTTGAGCGGAGCCGCGGTCTGAAAATTTAGAAGCGATTTACTTGGCGAAGCTCTGGACGGCAAGCGCCTCGCTGTCGTAGGTATCGAACACGGTCATAAGCTTGGTGACCTGCAACACTTCCTTGAACTTCGAGCCAAGGTTGGCCAGTTTTAGAGTAGCGCCTTGCGAGCGGGCGCTGTGAAAGGTCGCTACGAGCGTGCCCAGGCCGGCGCTATCGATATAGCCGACGTTCGCGAGATTCAACACAATCTTCTTCTTTCCCGCGGCTAGCAGGCTCTTCACCTTCTCGCGAAACGCGTTGCTTTCTTCGCCCAACACAATGCGCCCTTCAATCTCCAGTACAGTAACTCCATTCACTTCCTGATCCGTCATCCTCAATGCCACGTTCGCGCCTCCTGGAAGTCTTAAATCCCTTTTAGAGCGATAAGTCCGTTTTCAGTAAAAATCTGAGCAGGACATATAATAACCGCAAGTTGGGCAAATCAGCTTGCAACTTCGCTGCGCCAACCGAGCCGAACAGCTTGGGCAAAACGCGGATGCGATTTCCGGCTGTTCTTTTAACGGGCTTGCTTCAGCCGGCGATTCAGCTTGCTTCGCCGGCAAATTAACCGCAGTCGGCTGTGCCATAATCCGGGCGTCCTTTGGACGAATGTTTATAGCATATCCAGCGAAAAGGGAAAAGGAAACCTCGCCGCAGGCTGCACGCGATGCCCCATCAGGACAAACATCCGTATGGACACCGAAAGAAGCTGGTTTGTTCCCTTAACTCTGATAAAACATACGCTTTCGGATCCAACCGAAATGAACCTTTGGTTGGCGCCCAGGTATACAATCTTTGGCGCAACCAAGCGTTCCGATAGCGCGTCTTATGTACAGCGGGCGAAGCGACTATGAAATCTAGCCTTCAATTCGCGCCTGTTATCGCGGTACTCGCCTTAGGCCTGGGATTCTTCGCCGCACCTGCGCAAGCTCAGCGCGGGGCGCGGTCGGCCAGCGTCTCCACCGCACCAGCGGCTCGACCGGTTTATTCGCAAGCAAACGCGACACACGCCGCCAATATCGTATCGACCGGAAGCCGACAATCTTCGCGGCTTTCGGCCAGCCACAGCTCCCCAGGTCTTATAAGCAGTTCGCAATTCAAGCGCACAGGACCGCACCGACCGGGAAATCCAGTAAATAGGGTCCCGGCGACCGGCTACTATTGGATTTTTGACGGCGGTACATATTGGGTTCCGGCCGACGGCGATCAGGCTGCGGACCAGTCCATGGTTGATCAGGCCAACACCGATCAAACGAGCGGAGGGCGGTCCGCCGATTCGGGCGACAATGGCTCGCAAGGGCTTAACGCGTCGATGCAACAAGGTCCTGCGAACGGTACACAATCTGGCGGAGATGATTCCGCTGCATCGCGGTCCGAATCGCGAGAGGAACCCTCTGTCTCTGTTCCGGATGAAGGGCAATTCACTTTGGTGCTCAATGATGGCAGATGGATTGAAGCCGTGGCGTTCACACGCTCAAACGACACGATTGTTTACATCAGTCCAGCGGGCAGCCGTTATACCATCGCCGCGAACGAACTGGATTCCGATTCCACCTTGCGGGTCAATCAGGAACGCGGTACACCTCTGCAATCGCCTCTTTAAACGACGCCCGGTTTTTACTAAGAAACTTCAAGAATATTACGCGTCTGAACGGCTGGCAGGCGCAGGCATGTAAGGGCCTGCTTCAGCGGGCAGCCCGGCGCGTTCAAACTGGATAGTGGTGTGCGTAATTTTGAAATCGTGCGCCAGGACTTCGCGCACTTGGTCTAGGATCTTTTCACTATCTTCCATGTGCATGTCGGGTATGCGGACGTGGCACGACAACGCTGTCAAATCTGTACCTAAGGTCCATATATGGATATCGTGGACTTCCTGAACGCCTTCGACGCGCAGCACGGCGGTGGCGACGGTGTCGAGACGCATTTCTCGCGGCAAGCCTTCCAAAAGAATGTGGCTGCTTTCGCGAAGAATTCCGGTTCCCGACCAAAGAACCATCGCGCCAATGCCAATGCCGATTACGGGGTCGATCCAAATGGCGCCGGTCCAGCGAATGCAGAGCGCGCCGGCGACGATGGCCAGGTTGGAAAGAGCGTCGCCGAGGTTATGGATCCATACGCCGCGAATGTTGAGGTCGCGTCGGCCGCTATGAACAGCCAAGGTGATGCCGCCGTTGATGACCAGCGCAAATAAAGAAACCCACAGCATGATGCCGCTTTGAACTTCAACAGGATGTCGCAATCGTGCGACAGATTCGTAAATCAAAAATAGCGAGAGGATGGTGAGCAGCATCGCATTCACAAACGCGGCTAAAATCCCGCTGCGGTGATAACCGTAGGTCTTTTCAGCCGTGGGAGGACGTTTGGCCCAGCGCATGGCAAGCCAGGAAATGACCAGCGTTGGAACGTCAGTTAGGTTGTGGACGGCATCGCTAATCAGCGCGATCGAATGGCCCGCGTATCCAGCGATCAGTTCAACCGCGACCAGTACGAATGTTGCAACAACGGCGACACCCAGGATGCCGGTCATGCCCTCCATCGGCAAGTGAACATGGGAATGCCCGCCCAAGCCGTGGCTGTGGCCATGCTCGTGGGTAGTATGATCATGGCTATGGGAATGGACGTGCACGTTTGAATTCTACTAGCCGGTCGTCTTTGCGCACAGCCCCCCGCTTACATTTGTGACTCAACAGCACCGATTGGCAGTGGACTCTCGGGGAATGAACGTCTGCGCCGAAACTGGATTGACTTCACTCGCCGCCACCGCCTACCATTGCAACAGTTTCCAAGCTTATGAAATCGTAATGGAGCGGAAGCGGGGCGCTACGAATTTGCGCCGGCGATGACCCACCACGTTGCCAAGCTGGTCTTTTGGGGAGTGCGCGGCTCAACGCCGACGCTGGAGCGCGATACTTGGCGCTACGGGGGCAACACGCCTTGTCTGGAATTGACCGCACCGGATGGCACTCACTTTATTCTGGATTGCGGCACCGGTATGCGCATGCTGGGCAATCGTTGGACGCGCTCACACGGCGGCAACGGCATCGAAGCACATATTCTGGTGACGCATTACCACTGGGACCACATACAAGGCATTCCTTTCTTCAATCCTTTTTTCCAAAGCCAGAACAGGTTTCACTTTTACAGTTTTCAATCGAAATATCTGGGTCCGGACAGCCTGCGTCAGGTGCTGGAAGCGCAACTGGCCAGCCCTTATTTTCCAGTGGATGTAAATATGATGACGGCGGGACGCGAGTTTCACGAAATTAACGGCGGCGATAAATGGACGGTGAATGGAACGCAAATTTGTTGCGGCTGGCTCAATCATCCGCAGGGGTGCTTGGGCTATCGCATTGACACCGCGGGTGGCTCGGTAGTTTACGCCACGGACAATGAGCCTGGCATCCCGCAAAATGATCAGAACCTGCGGCAACTCGCGCAGGGAGCGGATGTCTTGATATACGACTCGCAATATTCTCCGGAGCAGCTGGCCTCGGAACGAAAGGGTTGGGGCCATTCGAGTTGGCTGGAAGGAGTGAAGATTGCGCGCGATGCCAAAGTGCGGAACCTGATTCTCTTTCACCACGATCCGGATTCTCTGGACAAGGTTGTGGATGGTTTCCTTTCAGCGGCACGGCAGGAATTCCCCGCTACATGGGCGGCTACGGAAGGAATGTCCATCACAATGAGCGAGCGCGGCGTGAATGTGGAGATGCGCGAGACTCGCGTGGGACAGCGGAGGCGCTTGCGTTTCACCGCGATCGTGAGCGGACAGTCCGAAGACGGCAAGAACTTCGAAGAGAAGGCCACCGTACGCGATATAAGTTTGCAAGGGGCTTATTTGTGTTTGAATAACCGGCCGAAATTGCAGTCGGAAGTTCGCGTAGTGATAGAAGCGGCCGGGGACCCGGCGACCTCCAGCAGTCTGTCGTTGCGTGGAACGGTAGTTCATTTTGACGCTGGACGAGAGAAAACGCAGAACGGCGTGGGCGTAGTTTTCATCGATGACACCGATCCCGCGCGTCCGCACGATTAGTTTCTTCTTGGTCGACTGCATGTAGGCGAACCTTTTCTTCCACAACATCCAGACTCCTAAATTATTGCTATGCGTTGTTGATGGGTGTACATTTCACGGCCTAATTGGAGGGTGCGATGAAGACGTGGTATCGCATTTCGTTTTTTGCCGTGCTGACTCTTGCCGTCTTCACGTTTACGTATAAAACTGATGCGCAAAGACCAAGAAATCGAGCGAAAGTCCATTCGATGCAAGCAACCAGCGACGCTTCGGGAGCGCATCCTGACAAATTTGATGCTGATGGACCGGTGACTATCACTTGCCTTGCGGCGTTTTCTGAAACACCTAACGCGCGGCCGGAGCCCGCGTGCCGTATCTCAGCGCCTGGATTCAATGGAATTTTGAAAAAGGGAGACACTGCCAAAACGACCGGAGCCGGCGCCATAACCCTCACTTGCACCGGGCCAGGCAACTTGCGTTGCAACGCTCGAGTCGATATACCCGCCCCCAGCTAGACTTCGCGCATTAATCCACTGAATCGAAAATAGGGGCGAGTTATTCGGGCGCGAAGCTATTCTTTACTGTTCAGTTTGGCGAGTTGTGCGTCTAGATCTTTCAATGCGCTATTCAGTTGTTCGCGATAGCGTGGATTCTCGCTGGATTGCAGTTCCTTTTCCACGCGCGCACGAGAGAGCAGCAGTATTTCGATCTTGCGACGGATTTCCAGCTGTTCGCGGGTTAATTGTAGTTTCTGGGTGCGGCTTTCTTTGGATTCAAACTCCTGGACCTGACCTTCGACGGCTTTGCTTTCCCACCCTCGCGCCATTGTTAGATTTTATGTCGTGGTCGAGGCTGGCTTGCACATTATTTTATGTGAATTTCCTATACCGGAGAGTTGCAGAGGCTACCTCGCGGTGTTAGTCGCGGATGTTAATGGATTTTCCTAGGGCTACAGTTAGAACCGGCGGGAACTCGGGTAAAGCCCGTATAGCTGAATGGACATTACTGAGGCACGGTGGGATGCTAAACGGTCACACCGATATCTCCTCAAAAAAGCCAGCAAATGAGACGGTGACTATGCAACCACACACAGTACGGCGGCAAACTCAAGAAGCCTCGGCTCAGGCGGCTGCGAGCGGGTCGATTCCTCTGCGAAAATTCGGCAAGCACGATGTGCAGGTTTCCGCGTTGGGATTGGGCGGACACCACCTGGGAGATGCGGAGGACGAGCAGACTGCCATACGGATCGTTCACGAAGCCGTGGATAACGGGATCACGTTTTTCGACAACTGTTGGGAATACCATCGCGGAAAAAGCGAAGATTGGATGGGCAAGGCGCTGAGGGGCCGCCGGGACAAACTTTTCCTGATGACGAAAGTGTGCACGCACGGGCGGGACGCTTCCCTGGCCATGCAGATGCTCGAGCAATCGCTCAACAGACTGCAGACTGATCACCTGGACCTTTGGCAGATTCACGGCGTAGCCTTCGACAACGATCCAGAACTTTTTATGCGTCCGGGAGGCGCCGCTGAAGCGCTGCAGAAAGCCAAACAGCAAGGCAAAGTTCGTTTCGTCGGCTTTACCGGTCATAAACACCCCACCATTCATCTAAGAATGCTACAAACGGATTTTCCGTTCGATTCCGTGCAGATGCCCCTGAATGCTTTCGACGCGAATTTTCACAGTTTCGAAATTCAGGTTTTGCCGGAACTGATTCGCCGCGGTATTGCCCCACTGGGAATGAAGCCGTTGAACGGCCATGGAGAAGCGATCCAACAAGGTGCGGTTAGCGCGGAAGAAGCTCTGCGCTATGCGATGAGCCTGCCGGTAACCACTACGATCACGGGAATGGAAAAATTGAATGTGCTGCGCCAAAACTTGAGAGTTGCGCAGGGCTTTCAGCCGATGACGCCCCAAGAAATGCAAGCGCTTCGCGACCGTACTCGAGCGGTTTCCGGCGATGGTCGATTCGAGTTGTACAAAGTTTCGCTCAAATTCGACAATCCCGAGGCGCGCCTGGCCCACGACTATCCTCTGGATATGCAATCAGAAGAAGTGAAGGAAATGGTCCAGGCGGCGAACACTGGACATCCGTTCCCTGCAATTCCGAAGTAGGTAAAAAGCTTGGAGGATTTTGCATGTCCGATGAGAAAGGAGTCACTCGCCGAACTTTTGTAAAGGGGGCAGCCGTGTTGACAGGTTCGGCTCTAGTAAACCCCAGCTTGGGATTAGCAGGGCAACCGCCACAAACGGGCGGGCCCGATCAGATTCCGCAGCGGCAGCTCGGGAAGACTGGCGTACAAGTGTCCGCGCTCGGAGTGGGCGGTTACCACTTGGGTTCCACCAAAGATCAGCAAGAAGCGAATGAGCTTGTGGCGCGCGCACTGGATGCCGGCATCAATTTTTTCGATAACTGTTGGGATTATCATGACGGGCTTAGTGAAGAACGCCTCGGCGTGGCATTGAAAGGCAAGCGCGAACAAGCGTTTGTAATGACCAAAGTCTGCACACACGGTCGCGGAAAAGACGTGGCCACGCAACAACTCGAAGAGTCTCTGCGGCGGCTACAGACCGATCACCTGGATTTGTGGCAGATTCACGAAGTGATTTATTACAATGACCCCGACTTGATTTTCGCGCCGGGCGGCGCGGCGGAAGCGTTGTTAGCCGCGAAACAACAAGGGAAAGTTCGATTCGTCGGATTTACGGGTCACAAAGACCCTGCAATTCATCTGCGGATGCTGACGCAGGACTTCCCGTTTGATACTGTCCAAATGCCACTGAACTGTTTGGATGCGACTTTCCGCAGCTTTGAAACCCAGGTAATGCCGGAAGCGAACCGTCGCGGTATCGCTGTGCTTGGTATGAAGAGTATGGGCGGCTCGGGAGAAATTGTTTCGCACGGCGCGGCGACGCCATCGGATGCGCTGCGTTACGCTATGAGCCTGCCGGTTGCAACTACCATCAGCGGCATGGATTCGCTCGGCGTGTTGGAGCAGAATCTGGCGATTGCTAAAGGTTTTCAACCCATGAAACCTGAAGAGATGCAGGCGCTTCGTGAGCGCGTAAGAGTTTTTGCCGGTGACGGCCGCTATGAACTTTTCAAAACAACCAAGAAATATGATGGGGAAGTTGGCCGAGAGCAACATCACTACCCCAGCTCACAAAAACTTCCTGCCTAATCGCAAGTGTTGGAGCGCATTAAGTGTCTATCGTTTTTTCCAAAACACTGCCGCGCAGAAGGCCGCGGCGCTGCATTTTGCGGGGATTTCGCCGTTAGGTTCCCTACCGCTTGATTTGTTCCGATAGCAAGCTAGCTCGCTGACAAATCAGGACAGTTGCAAATGGTTGAGCAGCTTAGAGGCAATTTCGGCTACGCGCTTGCGCGCTGAATCGGACATGGGCTGGTTTCTTGCGGCACCATGTTCTCGAAGTACCACCCAAATTCCGGGCCGATGGATATTTTGATGGTGGCAAATTGCGCCGGTAAGCTGTGCTATTTCCAAACCGCCTCCTGCAAGCTCCGCATCCAGAAATGTCCGCGCTTCGTCGAGCAAATCCTTGAATCCTTGCGACGCGAGCATCGGGTCCACATCACGCGGAATCGGCGCTTCCACTTCGAGCAAATCATAATCCGGCAGAGGCTCGGCGATCATAATTTCCACCGAAGCTGCGGGAGCAGCTGAGTCATGTGAAATCTTTATTGGCATGGTGGCCGTATTGTTGCAGAAGACGCTTACTTCGGATAGGGGTGGCCGAAAAGGATGGCGAAAGCGCGATAGATTTGTTCGGCCAAGACCACGCGCGCGAACTCGTGCGGCATGGTCAGAGTGGAAAGCGAGATTTTTTGCCGGGTCATGTTTCGGACATCTTCAGGAAAACCCTCCGCGTCGCCGCAGAGGAAAACCAGCTCCCGCGCGCCACGGTCGCGAAGGTCGCCCAGCCACCGCGCAAATTGGATCGACGTGAATTGTTTGCCGCCCGCATCCAGCAAAACCACAGTCGCGCTCGAATCTATTTTCAATTTTCGGGATGCAGGAGAACTGCCATCACGCAGCGCCACCACTTCTGTTTCCGCATAATGTCTTATGCGGCGAATGTAGTCGTCCAGAAGAGCTTGAGCTTCTCCGCGCCGCGTCTTCCCGAGCATCACCAAGCGAATTCTCATTCGATGTTACCGCTTAGGATCGCGCAATTTCAGATGAGGCCGTACTTCTTGCGTTTTTCCAGAAGAGTTTTGCGGCTGATTCCGAGCATGTCCGCCGCCTGTCCAATTTTGTAGTGCGTGGCTTCCAAGGTCAATTTGATGGCCTCGCGTTCCAGGTCTTCGAGTGAGCGGAGCATCCCAGTAATTCCGCGCTCGTTTCCGGCCGTTCGCACGATTTCCGGAAAATCCCTAGGAGAAAGTGAAGGTTTTTCGCCGAACACCAGCGCGTGTTCCACCGTGTTTTTCAGTTCTCGCACATTTCCCGGCCAGGCGTACGCCTGCAACATAGCTAAGGAGTCGGCATCGAACGAAGCTTCCGCTCGACCGTGCACCGGCGCCAGACGTTGCAGAAAATGCTTGGCGAGCGAAACGATATCGGCTCGGCGTTCGCGGAGCGGCGGAACATAAATCGCCAGAACATTCAGCCGGAAAAAAAGATCGTTGCGGAAGCGGCCGCTTTCCACCGCCTTGGCCATGTCCGTGTTTGTCAGCGCCATCAGCCGCGCTTCCATGCGCAGTGTTTCGGTGCCGCCCAGCCGTTCGAACGTGCGCTCTTCCAGAACGCGCAACAGCTTGGCTTGCATTCCCGGCGCCAGCGCAGCAACTTCGTCGAGAACGATGGTCCCCTCTTGCGCTAGTTCAAGACGTCCCGGCTTACGCGCGACCGCGCCTGTGAACGCGCCGCGTTCATGCCCAAAAAGTTCGGATTCCACAAGTTCGGCGGGCAGGCTGGCGCAATCAATTTTAAGTAGAGGAGCATCCCGGCGTGGCCCGCGCTCGTGAATCCAACGCGCGAGCTGATCTTTTCCCGTGCCGCTTTCGCCGGTGATTAAAAGCGTGGTGGAAGTGTCCGCAAGCTTTTCCGCAACTTCAAGTACGTGCCGCGATACGGGATCTTCCGCTATCCACGTGATATTCGGCGCGGTCATTGCTGCGTTGCGTCACCTTCAGCATTGCTTTGGGATGGAGGATGCGCGGTCGGCGCTGGAAAAGTGACGCGCTCAGCGGAACGCCACAACCTTTCCAAATCGTAATACTGGCGAGCGCGTTCGCTGAAGATGTGCACCACAAAGTCGCCGTAATCCAGAAGAACCCATTCGGCGCTGGATTTCCCTTCGCGATGCGCCACGCGGCGCCCTTCGCGGTGAAGTCTCTCTTCAATGGCTTCGCCAATAGCTTGAATCTGGGGCTGACTTTGCCCGGAGCACAGCAAGAAGTATTCGGCGAACGCGCCGGCGCCAGAAAGGTTGAGGACCGTGATGTCCACGGCCTGCTTGTCTTGAGCCGCTTCCACGGCCGCGCGAATTTCGAGACGAAGGGAGTTAGTTGTCACCGGTACAGGGCCTGTTCCAAAATGTATTCCTCTACGCGCGCCGGCACAAGCCCATGAATGGTCTGCCCGCTTTCGAGGCGATGCCGGATTTCGGTGGACGAAATGTGACTCGACACGGTCGTGAGCAGGTGAACCACAGATTTGCGCAGCACAATCGTATTCGGGTCGTTTGACGCCGTGCGTCCTAGCTTTTCAGGAGGAATCACCAGCCGCAGCGCGTCCAAACGAAATCCCGGACGACTCGCGATAATAAAATTGCAACTATCCATCAGCCCCTCGTAATTCTTCCACGTAGGAATTTCAAGAAACTGGTCCGCGCCCAAAATAAAAAACAGACGATCCTCGGGATGCTCGCGGTGAAATCGCCGCACGGTATCGACGGTATAAAACACGTGGGTCGCGGCTCCCTCCGGCGGCGCTTCGGCCGTGGACGGATGAAACCCCGCGTGATCGGTGCAGCCCAGGGCGACCATGGCGTAGCGATGCAGAAACGGCGTTAATGCAAGCTTGGTCTTATGCGGTGGCCGCGACGACGGAATGAAATAAATGGAGTCCAAGTGGAACCGCTTCTGCGCAGCCTGCGCTACGGCGATGTGCCCCGAGTGAATCGGATCGAACGTGCCGCCGAAAAGGGCGACCGAACGGCGATGCGGCGCCCCATGCGCCTTGTGCAGCGAGTGTGGACTCAACTTTTCGCTCCGGGCGACGAAGTTGAATCGTCATCGTGGGCGGCAGCAGCGCGAGCTTCTTCCTCATCACGCTCGCGAGACGGTGCGATCTGAGGCTCCGGTTCCACCGGCATGCATGGTTTCGGAATCCTATCCAATGCGTCAGCCATGGCACGCACGAGTTCCACAATTCCCTCACCGCTCGCGGACGAAATAGCATGAAATTCAAGCCCACGTTTTTTTGCAAACGCGCGCAATTCGTCCAAATGCTCGCGATTCGTAGTGGCATCCAGTTTCGTAGCCACCACAATCATCGGCTTGTCGGCCAGAGCCGGACTGAACGAAGCAAGTTCGTGCTCGATCACTTCAAAGTCGTGTACAGGATCGCGATCGTTCGCGTCGCTGGTATCCACCAGATGCGCGATCAATCGCGTCCGCTCAATGTGCTTCAAAAATCGTGTGCCTAGGCCAGCGCCTTCGTGCGCGCCCTCGATCAATCCTGGCACGTCGGCCACAACAAACGTACGTCCCTGCCCCGGCGCGGCGTCCGGATCTGCCGAAACAACGCCAAGGTGTGGTTCCAGCGTAGTGAACGGATACGCTGCAATTTTCGGACGCGCCGCCGAAATCCGAGAAATCAACGTGGACTTCCCCGCATTGGGGAATCCAACAAGCCCTACATCGGCGAGCAATTTTAACTCGAGCCGCAGATGCCGCTCTTCGCCCGGCTGGCCGTCTTCATGTTCGCGCGGCGCCTGGTGCCACGGACGCACAAAATGCGGATTGCCGTTTCCGCGGCCGCCGCGCCCACCCTTCGCCGCTTTCCAGCGTTGACCGGTTTCGGTGAAATCAAAAAGCTGCTCACCGCTGTCTGCGTCAAAAACCACCGTGCCTACCGGGACTTTCAACACAGTTTCCTCGCCCGAAGCGCCGTGGCAGTTCGAGCCTTCGCCGTGGCCACCGCGTTTCGCCTGAAATTCGCGATTGTAGCGATAGCGCAGCAGCGTGTTGTCATGCGGATTTGCTTCGATATAAATATCGCCGCCATGCCCGCCATCGCCGCCGGAAGGCCCGCCGCGCGGGACATACTTCTCCCTGCGAAACGCGACGCAGCCATTGCCACCGCCGCCGGCTTTTATCGAAATTTTGGCTTCATCTGCAAACACAAATCACCTGCTGGAAGAGATGCTAAGAGAGCTTACGCCGATGCTGAGTCCATAAACAAAAATACGCGTTCCGGTGCCTTGGAACGCGTACGAAGAGTGTAGAGATTAATTGGCAGGCGCCGCAGCGGCTTTTTTCTCAGCCTGCCGCGCATCCGCTTCGTCCACTGTGAGAACGCTGATGTAGCGCCCGTGTCCGCCCTTATCTTCAAACAGGACGATGCCGTCAATCAGTGCGAACAAGCTGTCGTCCTTCGCCAGCGCAACATTCTTTCCGGGCTTGTAGTGCGTGCCGCGTTGGCGAATCAAAATGCTGCCGCCGGTCACGAGCTGGCCGCCAAACCGTTTAATCCCGAGCCGCTGTCCGTGCGAGTCGCGTCCATTAGTGGATGACCCGCCGCCTTTTTTATGCGCCATGAATTTCCCCTACGGAATTTGGATGTCGCTAACCTGAACGGCAGTGTAGTTTTGCCGGTGGCCGCGCAGAATATTGTATTGCCCGCCCGTTTTATACTTAAGCGTCTTCAATTTCGGGCCGCGGCCTTGTTCCACAATCTTGCCTACTACTTTCACTTTCGAAATATCGTCGGCGGAGACAAACTTCTTCTCGCCCGTGTGCACCGACAACACGTCGTCAAAGGTGACCTTGCCGCCCAGCTTTCCTTCCAGCGTCTCCACGCGGATGGTCTTGCCCGGCTCCACGCGATACTGTTTTCCCCCACTGCGAATTACGGCGTACATGCTGCCTCCCGAAGCTAGCGACAAACCCCAATTATACGGGCTACTCGCCATCTCCGTCAACGAGCCAAAATGCCAATCGTGGCCTAATTTGGACGCGTTCCCGCCGATGAATTTCGCCAAGACCCGCGTTACTATGGCGCAATGCCAAATAAACCAAGCATTTTTCGCTCCGTCACTCCGATGATTCCGACCGGCGGCAGCCTGGCCGACGCGCTCAAGTTCTATAAGGAACAGTTGGGATTCTCCGTCTTATGGGAATCGGACACCGGCGCGGGAATCAGCCGGGATTCCGTTTCTTTCAACTTGGTGGAGAATAACAATCGGGAGTGGGTAGAAAATTCCAGTTACAGCATCGGCGTCTCGGATCTCGATGCGCTTTACCAGGAGTTCCGCGGTAGCAGCGCTCGCGTCGGCCCACTCGAAGTGAAGTCGTGGGGTCGGCGTGAATTTCACACCATTGTTCCTTCCGGAGTTTGCTTCCAGTTCTATGCCCGCAACGAATAGCGTCTTGGCTAGGTCGCTCTGAATCTCGGCATGAAACATTTAGCGAGATTATCTGCAGGCTTTCACTCTGTGTTAGCTTTCTAAGCCACAAACAAAGTTTTCTGGGCGAAAGTGAGATCAGGGGGCTTCATGATTATAAAATGCGCATCCCGCTGGCTGGCGCCAGGCGCCCTCGCATTGGCCATTCTATCGGCCGCCGGAGATCTGCCAGGACCACAGGCTTCCAACGTGCAAGTGCAAGAATCTGCCACGGCCGCCAAGAAATATTCTTGGAAGCCTGAAGACGTTATATTTCAGGAGCTGGCCTCGGAATTTCTGATTTCGCCCGACAACAAATGGGTGGTTTGGGTGAAAAGCACCGCGGACAAAGAAAAAGACGAGCGCGGCAGCAACCTGTATCTTTCGAGCCTTACTGAGAAAAAAGAAATCGAGCTAACACGTGGCGCAAACACGGTCTCGCAACCGCGCTGGTCGCCTTCGGGCCAAACCATCGCATTTCTAAGCAATCATCCGCTTCCAAAACCCAAGCCAAACGCGGCTCCTATGCAGATCTGGCTACTCAGTGTCGATGGCGGCGAACCCTGGCCGGCCACCGATTTTGAGCGTCCTGTGCAACGTTTCGAATGGCTGAATGACGACACCATCGTCTATAGCGCCGAGGAACAGCCTTCTCTTTTCGAGCGCGAAACCAAACAGCGCAAGGATGACTCAGACGTGGTGGATGACGCCGCGCACAAAGCGCCGGTCCGCCTGTTCAAGCTTTCGGTGAAAGACAAGAAAATAACGCGCCTGACCGACAACAACGATTGGATTTTGGATTTCCAAGTTTCCCGTGACAAAACGAAAACCGTGGCTGTCGCTCGACGTGAATTAAGCTTCGCTTGGGATCAGAAAACTCCACCGGCAACTTATCTCATCGATCTTGCCAGCAGCAAAAAGACCCAAATCTTCACCGATACAAGGATCCAGCCAGACGATTTCGAGTGGACGCTCGATAGCTCGGGTTTTTACGTCGTCGCGCCATACTCCACGGACAAACAATTTCTAACCGCCACGGTGAAAAAAGTCTATTTCTACGATCTCGGCTCTGCGACCACCTCAGAAGTAAATCTGGACTGGGACCGCTCGCTGGATGGTTCGCTGCGCCCCACCAAGGACGGCTTTATCGCGTTACTCGCGGATGGCGTTTACACCAAACCCGTGCGCTATACGCGCCATGGCGCAACCTGGTCGCGCAAATCGATTACCGGCGATACACCCAGAAATTATTTTGATTTTGAACTTGGAGACGACAGCCGCACGCTTGTTTATCAGTACTCCACTGCGAGTCTGCCCACGCAGTGGTATCGCGCGCGGCTCGATGGAACCAAGATTTCTGCGCCCGTGCAATTTACCGACTTGAATCCACAACTCAAAAATAAAACCATCGCCAAAACCGAGATCCTGCATTGGAACGGCACGAATGACGACGAAGTGGAGGGCATCCTCTACTACCCCGTCGACTATCAGCGCGGACAATCGTATCCGCTGATCGTCGCCACGCACGGAGGCCCCAATCTCGCCGACCGCGACAATTGGAGCGAGCGCATCACCTATGCTCCGAATCTGCTCACCGAGCGTGGCGCTTTCGTGCTGAAAACGAATTACCACGGAAGCGCGGACTACGGATTGAAGTGGGGAGAATCCATCTGCTGCGGAAAATATTACGACCTGGAAGTTCCGGATATCGAGCACGGCGTGGACTATTTAATCGGAAGAGGCTTGGTCGATCCGGATAAGATTGGCGCGGCGGGCTGGTCCAACGGGTCAATTCTTTCGATTCAGCTCACCATAACAAATCCCGATCGCTATAAAGCAGCGGTGGTCGGCGCGGGCGACGTGGAGTGGATCAGCGACTGGGCCAACGTGGACTTCGGCGAATCTTTCGACCATTATTATTTCGGCAAGACGCCACTGGAAGATCCCGAGCTGTACATCCAGAAATCTCCGCTGTTCAAAATGGACCGCGTGAAGACTCCCACGTTGATCTTCTTCGGCACCATCGACCGGCAAGTCCCTACCGAACAAGGCTGGTCGCACTACCGCGCGCTCTACTCCATCGGAAAAGCTCCGGTGAAACTTGTGCTGTTTCCTGGTGAGGCGCACAGCCCGAACAAGCTCACTCATCAGCTTCGTAAATTGAACGAAGAAACCGCTTGGTTCGACAAATATTTGTTCAAGATTAATCCGCCGGAAAACGAAGCGCTGAAAAAGGGTTCGCCTCTGGACGTCGCGTTGGAACGGCGTTCCGTTCAGAAAGCTGGCGCGCTCTACGGCGTGGCGTTTCGTCCGCCTTCGATCCCTGAAAATCCCGCACCGGATGTTTTGCTTCCTGAAACTGTAAAGCGCGGCGACATTGAAATCGGCCGCTTCGAAATCACCCGCGTGCAATTCGCCGCATTCGAGAAGGACTATAAATTCGATGCCGGTACAGAGAACTATCCCGCGAACGAAATCACATTCGAACAGGCACAAGCCTACTGCAAATGGCTGAGCGAACTGACTGCGGAAACGTATCGCCTGCCGAAAGAAAATGAAGCGGGCACTCTGTATAAAGATCGTCCGGGCGAAAACACGCTCGACTACTGGGCGGGATATTTGTTGAATCCCGAGGACGCGCAAAAATTGGAAGAGGATATTAAAAAATTGCCGGGAGATGCACCGTTGCTCCGCGAGGTGGGCAGTTTTGCTCCCGCAGGCGAGCAAGGAGAAGAGCCGCTTTTCGATCTCGGCGGCAACGTTGCGGAATGGGTGATAGCCGCAAATGGATCCGGAAAAACTCTTGGCGGAAGCGCCGATCGTCCCATAGATTCAAAAGCGCAATATCAAGCGGCCCATCCGGCTTACACCGGTTTTCGCGTGTTGCACATCCCCCCGAAGTCAAATTAATCGATGCGCAGGCGTTATGGTGTTGGGCTGCGCCATAACAAACTAGCTGCGATACGCCGCGTAGGCGCGAAAATCA
>Ga0207015_1052_pt1 | contig 40880 bp, 47 predicted proteins | sample Alteio_BWMinCont_53_FD_153486 | JGI IMG/M metagenome (GOLD analysis project Ga0207015, IMG submission 153486) | Enriched cells from forest soil in Barre Woods Harvard Forest LTER site, Petersham, Massachusetts, United States -... | ecosystem: Environmental > Terrestrial > Soil > Temperate forest >...
GGATCGACTTGCACTATTTCGGTCAGCTATGCTCCGACCAAAACAGGAGCGGAGGCTGGCACGGTGACGATCACCGATAACGCGTTCACCGGAACGCAGTCGGTGACGCTAGCAGGATTTGGGACTGCGCCGGTTGCGGGGATTGCGCCAGCGACGGTCGCGTTCCAACCACAGGTGGTGAGCACGGTCAGCGCCGCACAGTATGTGCTGCTCAGCAACAGCGGCACCGGGCCACTAACGTTCAGCGGTGCGGGCATTATAGCCAGTGGCGATTTCACGCAAACGAACAATTGCGGAGCGGCGCTCATGCAACTGACAAGCTGTCAGATTGCCGTGACGTTCACACCCAGCACCAGCGGTGCGCGGACGGGAAATATCATCGTCGCCGACAATGCGGGCACGCAAACGGTTAGCTTGACCGGTAGCGGGGCGAGCGCGGCGCCTAGTGTTACAGCGATGCCGGAAAGCCTGGTGTTCCCGACACAGAAATTGCATACGAAGAGCGCCGGAGAATCGATGGTGTTGAGCAACACAGGCGCTACGGCAGTTTCGCTAAGCGTAGCGATCAGCGGCGATTTCGCCAAGACCGGAAGCTGTCCGACGAAGCTTGGAGCTGGGAAGAGTTGCACGCTCAGCATTTCGTTTACGCCAACTGCTGCGGGCACGCGGACCGGCACGTTGAGCTTCACGCTCTCGAGCGGTGTGGTAACGGTGGGGCTGACGGGGACGGGCACGGCTGCTGCAACTGGGTGGCTGGTGTTCTCGCCGAGCTCGATCGACTTCAATAACGGCTACGTAGTAGGAGACAACCCGAGTCAGGATTTGACTATCACGAATACCAACGGCGTGCCGGTCGGAATCAGCCACCTGGCGCTGACGGGATCGAGCACATTTACGCAGACCAATAATTGCTCCGCGACGCTGGGAGCCGGAGCTAGTTGCACCGTTACGGTCACGTTTATTCCGACGGTCGTGGGGACGGTTAGCGCAACGTTGACCGTTACGGAGAGCGCTGGAGAGGTGCATAAAATCTCAGTGAGCGGAACGGCTGGGACGGATGGCGGCGGCAACTAGGGCGAACGACTGGGCAGTTTAGAGCCAGAGGCGGCGGGCCTGTTGCTAGCCGAATCGTGTTGAGTTCGCCGCCTCCCACAATTCCGGGCGGGGATGCCGGGATGCGGGCATCGTTCGCAAATCATTCTGCGCAAGCCTAGCGGAAAGCTGAAGCCCGGCCGGGTTCGACCAACCGTCGACCCAGGAGCCCCTAGGTTCGACCTGAGCGGGCCCATTTCGTCTCGCGCTTTTTAAAACCGGGGATAGCAAGAGCGCGCGGGATGACAGCGTAAAGCAAAATCAAGGGCAAGATGCCGGGCTGAAGCCCGGCGCTACGAAGACAACAGCGTAAAGCGTACTAGTCGGAGTTTGCCGAGTGGCCTGTGGCGCGAGATGAAAGTGGTGCGGGCGGCTTGGATGCGGGCGGCGGTTGCGATGTCGATGCGCTGGCGGCGGGTGTTGTTGTGGGTTGCATCGGGACGACGTTCGCGGCGGCAATCGGCTGCGGTGCGGGCGCGCCTGGGACATGTGAGACTGGCGCGTCGGGAGCATTCGACAATGACGCGCTGGCGGGCTGAGATGTTGGCGCGCTAGCCGGCCCGACGTTTACCGTGGTTGTTGCTGTGCAGGAGGACCATTGCAGGCGGCCGTTGCTGTTGGCGACTTCTTCTACAATTTTTGAGAAGAGCTCGTCTTGCTTTGCAGTTCTCTTGGTGTAATCGACGACGTAGCTCAGACCGAATTCCAGCGAGCCGTTGTTCACGTTGAGCGTGACGATGGGTTCCAGCGGCGGCTTCAAAATCTTAAAATTGTCACTGACCACCTTCCAGGAGACTTGCGCTTCGATCAGGTACTCGCCGATGGATTCTCTGGCTACGCGCATCAGCATTTCGCGAGCGTAGTGGCAATCGCTGGTGGTGGTGAAAAGGAGTTTAATTTCGTCCCATAGGAATTGGAAGCCCTGCGAGTAGTTGAAGACGGTGCCCTTCAGAACTGTGCTATTGGGGATGCGGACGATGCGGCCATTGTACAAATCCTTGCTGACCCAGTTCCCTGTTTCCATCAAGGTGGTGCGCAGGAGGCCGATGTCGATCACGTCGCCGCGCGTATCGCCGATCTGAATTCTGTCGCCTACCGTGTAGAGTTTTGAAAAACCGATGGAGAAGGCGCCGGCAATGCTGGCGACCACGTCTTGCAGCGCGACGGCAACTCCCGCACCGACCACGCCAATTGCAAAACTGAGGCGGCCGAGGCGGTCTTCGAAGAGGAGGCCGAGAAAAAGAACGACGCAGACGTATCCAAAAAAGGCTATGAATTTGCGAACCCTATAGCGGGCGTCGGCGCGTCCAAAGTGGCGAGGAAGAGTTCGTTCGAGGACGCTGAAGATGACGTAAATGACGATGATTCCGACAATCGCGGCGACGCACTTGGCGAAAAGGGAAAGCGAGCCAGCTTGTTGTGCGAAGCTATTCATGCAATCACCTGCATCCTAGTGCGCCACAAAGGCGCAAATCAAGATTACACCAGATGGAGCGAGGAGAGAGCGATGTTATAAAGCCTGCAGACGTCGGCCGGAATGCGGCCTCGGTCGGGATCACAACTTAAAAGCAACCCGGTTCAAAAGAAATAGCAAAGGCAAGATGCCGAGCTGAAGCCCGGCGGTACGAGCGCGACGTCAACGTCAACATCAACGCCACGGGAAACGGCAGATCGCTGCCCGCCGGCCTCGTCGGGTAGAAGACGGCCTAGTGTCTAACGCGTCACAGAGTGGGACGATTCTTATCAAATGTGCGGTATTGCACAGTCTCGTTTTGAACCGAGTCGTACGGTAATTATGCGGTTGATAAAGCGCAAGAGAATAAATTCCAGGAGGCCACACTTGCCAGGGTCGTTCAAGAGATGGCGGGAAATGCATCGATCCACTATAGGGTGGCGAAATTCCACGTAGGGCGATTGTTATACAACCGCGACACCAAAGAAATCGGCTTTATCAGCAGCGTTTTGGCAGAGGATGGCGATATCAGGTACGAGGTATGGGTGCCGAAGAAGTACGATTCGTGGAAGGCGGGCTACCGGATTTCGCTCTGGCTTGAGCGCGTATTAGAGTTATCCGCCAATGAGTGCCTGGGTTCTCCGGCGAAAGATTGAGTTGGTGTTGACCCGTTAATGACGGCGTTGCGCGGTCTCCCAACCCGGTCAGTTGTAATGAAGACGGCACGGTTTCCGACCCTTGGTCGCCAATTGCCATGGAAAAGGGGTTTGCCCATGCGTAATTATCTGGATAAGAAGCCGACAGTTTCCACTACTCGAGTTCTCAACGAGCGTCGCAATTCCACGCGGTATCCTTTGAGCGCTATCGCAGAGATCGTTGAATCCCAAACGCGCACCAAAATGAGCGCGCGCATCAGCGATCTAAGCCGTACTGGCTGTTATGCCGAAATGATCAGTCCCTTTCCGTCGGGTGACCTGGTGAAAATGCGCATTATGAAAAACAAAACGCCGTTCCTGGCGCAAGCGGAGGTCACCAATACCTTGTGCGGGATGGGAATGGGGCTTAAGTTTACAATCGTCGCCCCCGAACAAACGGAGCTGCTTGATAAATGGATTGGCGAGCTGAGCGGCGCATCTCCCAAATATCAAATGCCGGAGGAAGACGATTTGGAATCCGTGGCGCAAACCCCGGGGAAAGATCTTTTCTACGTCGTGAACGAAATCGTTGTGGCTCTCATGCGCAAAGGAATCCTAAGCGACCAGCAAGGCAAGATTATGCTCAAGAAGCTCGCGAATTAGTTGCTGAAGCGCCTCACTCCTATTTCCACACACAAGAAATAGACCGGGCCTGCCGTCCTAATATTGTAGGAATTTGTTGGATTAATCCGGCGCCTATAGACACGAACGCCCCGTGGCTGGTGCCTACGGGGCGCTGCGATTTTAGCGAACTACGAGATGGGCAGGCGTTCGATGTGGGTGTGGCTTCCCTGCGAAGTAGTATTCAGGTACAGCGTCCTGTTCAGCTCTTTCACGTATACGGCTTCGACCTTGCGACCTTCACTCGACTTTCCAACTAGCAACGCGCTTTGGCTCGTGGCTTGATTCGACGGCTGATTCGCGCGGACATTCGCTGGAGCATCGGCGGGTGTTTCGCTAACATGCAAATTCACGTTCTCGCCGCGGCCATGAAGAATGACCACGTGGCTGATTCCTTCTGACCTGACTGAAAGCGAATACTGTCCGGCTTTCAGATTCTTGCCTTCGCACTTCACGTCGTACGGCAGCGAAACTTTACCTTCAAAATCGGCCCTCGCGAATTTCGCATCGGCTGGCTGCGTTATGGTGGACTCCTCAGCTGAAAATGCGAAGGAGTCAGGCATCACGTCGGATTGTGCGCGCGCCGTCGCCGGAAACAAGACTGCAAATCCCAGCGCCGCTGCAAACATCGAAACTTTCACCACGCTCGTGATTTTCATGATCGTCTCCTTTTCCCCTAAAATCTCTAAATTCGAATTTTTCATTTGGTTTCTCATTGCACGCGCAGTGTCCTCCCAAACCTTAAATCGTTCAATGCACCGAGGGCAATTTATTGGTAAAGGAAAGGTAAAGGTATAAATGACTGATGATACTGGCCTTACAGAGGTTCACGAGTGCGAGGGGTTGAGTTCCGGCCGGACGCAGGGTACTATCCATTTCCCAGCTTCTACTATGCGCGACGAGGTTCCATCCGAAGGTCGTGTCCGCTTCGACGCCTATCAGGTTGATCTCCACACCGGAGAAGTTCGCAAGCACGGTTTGAAGGTGCGTCTGCCTCCGCGACCATTTCAGATTCTCGCATTGCTGCTTGAACGGCCCGGCGAATTGCTCACTCGAAAGGAATTGCAGGAACGCCTGTGGCCCGCGGACACGTTCGTCGATTTCGAGCACGGCGTGAACGCAGCGATACAGACGCTTCGACGGGCGCTTTGCGATTCGCACAAAAAGCCAAGGTTCATTGAGACGCTTCCTCGGCGCGGTTACCGTTTTATCGCTGTGGTGGAAAGAATTCAGCCGCACGCCCCCGGGGCGACACTTGCTCCTTCTCCTCAACAAAAGCCACTCGCTACTGCTTCTCCTCACCCTGAATGGGTGGGACAGATTGCGACCATCTGCGACGAAGGCGGCCGAAATTACGTGCTGCTCCCCATCAGCGAGGAAATTCTTGGTGAAATGTGCGCTTGCCAAACGGCTAAGGACGATCTGGGAATTTCTCTTCTTGTCGCCGCTGAAAAACTTCTGCTGGTGAATTGCGGGACGCGCGTGCAAATCCTTGACGCCAGTGATGCGGACCGGGGATGCATGGTGCGGATTATGGGAGGTCAGTTCGTGGGAGAAAAGGCTTTTGCGTCGAGGGCATATCTTTCAGGACTTTCGTAGGCGGAAAGCTTTCCGGACATTTCGGTTGTGGAAGGGAAAAGAAGGGCGCCGGGCTGAAGACCCCGGCGCTACCTTTAAATCTAAAGCCACAGCAGGTCCCTCGTCGGCCGGAAAGTGGCCTCTGTCGGGATGACTACGTAAAAGCAAAAACAAAAAAGTTCAAAAGAAAAAGCAAAAGCAAGATGCTGGGCTGAAAGCCCGGCGCTACGAAAGCAAAGGAGATGGCGAACGATCCGCGAGGCTGGTGCGGTCGCGACACCAGCGCGCGCCCCGACGCGCTAGCGCCATCAACGGCGACCCCTGCTTCAACGATCGGGGATCAGTGTTTGGGTTTGGTGCCAGGTTCGTTGTAAGTGAAGTCGACCAGGCCGTCGCGGTAATCGATTTTTATGTCGAGCAGATAGAGCATGCGGAAGCCTAGCAGGCCGGAAACTTCCGTGCCCAGGGAGTTGCTGATGCCATCGAGGCTGAAGGTGACCAGGTCCTGGCGATCCTGTTTGAAATGGGCGAATTTCAGGTTGGCTTTGTCGGCCACGTAAACATTTTTCACTTCACCGCTCAGTCCTTTTACTCGCGCATCCGTGTCCCTAGTGATCTTGGTGACTTGTTTGGCGGCTTGCGGGGTGATCGTATTGTCGAAGCTGCCCGTATCGATGGCGAAAAGCATGGGCGGCGAATCGTTCACCTGCGTGGAAATCAGAATCATGTGGCCGAAGCGGAAGACGGGCGTGTAGTCCTTCATGTCCGGAGCAATGTGACGATCGTGGCGCTGGACGTCATGGGAAGGCTGCGATTCGAGCGTGGCTTGTTGTGCAGCTTCTTTTGGCGTTGCGTCGGGATAAGGCGGCAACTGGCTGAGCTTAAATTTTGAGTTGGGGAAATCGATGTCAACGAGATAGCTGGCGAAGACGTCGGCGCCGATCAAACCGTCGTCCTCGAGGACGTTGTTGCGATTCACAACCTCCACATAGCAGTTTTCGAATTGCAGGTCGCCGATTTGGATCGTTTCGGCGAGGGCGGTGTAGCCACCGGCGACCGGCTTATCTCCAATACCACGCAAGTAGGAATCAGCGATTTTCTTTACACCGGCTTTCTCCGCGATTTTCTTGTCGATGGTGATGCCGCTGGCGCCCGTGTCGAGCATCAATTTTGCGGAGGCGTTGTTTACTTTCACTTTCAAGCCGTAACCGCGCATCCGGTTGGGGCCTTCGAGCAACGTTTCCATATTGGTTTGCGTGGCGGTTACATTGGAAGTGATGCGGCAGGGCGCTTTTTGCTGGCCCTCATCTTCGAGGAGCTCCAGTTGGCGCTGGAGGTTTTGGCGGTGCTCTGCATCGTCGTCAGTCTCACGGCTTAGATAGGCGCGGAGAAATGCAACCACTTCGAAGCGGCTGAGCGAGTACATGTAAGAGCGCTGTATGTCGGGATCGTCGGGATCGAGTTTGTAGGCTTGGTCGATGGAGCTTTTAGCGCGTGCATAATTTGAAGTGGCGCGATAGAGACGAGAGAGGCCGAGGTAAGAGCGCGCGTCCACATCGCAGGCGCGAAGCGGATTCAGGAAAGCTTCTTCGGCTTGCTTCAATTTTCCCTGGCGGAAATACACTTCGCCTAGCGCCGTGATCGCGGGAGTTTTTCCGGGAGTTAAAGCTACGGCACTGTTGGCTGCGGCCAATGCTTCGCTCACTTTTTCCTGGCGGAGATAGACACGCGCAAGTCCAGTGTAAGCGAGGACCGGGTCGGGGCCGCCTGCGGAGATGATGGCGTTGTAGGCGGCCGCTGCTTCGTCAAATTTTCCAGTGCGGTAAAGATGGAGGGCATTGGCGATGGGGGCAGAGAAGGTTTTCGTCGACGTGTCAACTGTGCAGGTTACCGTCTTGGAAGCTTGTTGGTTGCCTGCTGGCGGTGCGGATTGCGGCCGCGACGTTTTTGCAGCTTCTTGTGCGGGGACGGACGGCGCGAGCGCAACAGCGATTGCTGCGAAGAAACCCAAAAGAATCACAAAACCGAGCTGCGTCCGAAGGTGGCACATTTGATCCTCTAGCGAGAGCGTGTGCCGCAGAATTCCGTGGGCTAGCCTCTCACTTCTCAATTATCGCATTAGATGCGCAGGTTACCCATTTGTGTACGGGGTGGAACGGGTTAATTGGTGAGATCAAGCGGTTCTGCCAGCATCTGCGGCGGCGCAGCACGCTGAGCCCCTACAAGACCCGGCAGCCTTGGGCGGCGTTATAAACGCGCGCTCGTAACGGCGGCGCCGTATTACCAGAGCGGCGTCCCTCCAATTGCGTCCGGTGCGACTCAGAAGAGAACGAAGGCAAACGCTATGTCCCGGACAACGCTGGCAGACAGGCGTTAGATTTAAACCTTGCTGACGGCAAGTCCCTCGCAATGTTCCCTGCAGCCCGGATTGGCTTCCCAGACTCAAAAAGAAAAAGCAAAGAGGCAAAAATGAAACGAAAGCTTGGGCGAGTGCGTTTTCAAAATGGGTGTTATCTCTGAGACGACGCGAGGGGAAACTGCCCGGAACTTAGCTGCGAAACTCGTGTTAAATCGATCATGGGACGCGCCTTGCGTGTGTCCTTTGGCGTAAAAATCGATTGCGAGGAAATCACGAATGAAAACACTGGTTAAAATTTCACTTGTCGCGGCCGCATTGGCGCTTCTACTGCCGGTAGCTTCGCAACAATTGCTGGCGCAAGGACACCATCCGCATTACTTGCATGCACTTTCGGATTTGCGATTCGCGCGAGCGCTTTTGCAACGTCCGAACGGCGGAGAGCTTGGGGCGCAGGAACGCGACTCCATTCATGACATCGATGAAGCGATCCGCGAATTGAAAGTCGCTGCTATTGACGACGGGAAAGGCTTGGACGATCACGCTGCAGTAGATCCTCACTGGCCCTGGGCGGGACGTTTGCACAAGGCCCGCGAGGTTCTCAACCGCGCGATTAGTGATTGTTCCAAGGAAGAGGACAATCCGAACACGCGAGGTTTGCAGGCGCGGATTCTGGAACATCTGCAACACGCGCATCATCACGTAGATGAAGCGATTGCCATCGTCGAACACCACTAGGACGTTTTTAGCGAAACGGCAAACGGGGACATCAATAGGGGCGGCGCGATTTGCGTCGCTAACGGATGTCCCCTTTTATTTTGGGCAGGCCGCAAATTAACTCTATCGGTTGTGGGGATTATCGCGGGAGGATTTCGGCGCCGAAGAAGACTTCATCAATACTACTCCACCGGATGGGCGAGATAGAGAGCCAGAACGGCGCGGAGGGTCGTTTGTACGTTATCGTCCTAAAGGTGGTTGGCGCGGATCAGTGTTCGCATAGCCGCAATGGTCTCTTCCAGCTGCCACTGCGCACTACAGTTTATAATTCATCCTGAGCTATTTCTGGGCTTGCTGGGTCGGCGAACTTCGGTGCGTCTTTGTAGTACTTTCCGCGAGGGCAGTTCCCTATCCCTTGAGGTTCCTTTTAGTTAAGCGGGAGAACGGTAGTACTACTGATTTCACCTGATGAGTACTGCGAGAATGTGACTTCCACGCTAGTGCGCGTGATCCCTCGGATTGCTACATTTAACAACGGACAAAGTTATACCAAGGGGTCCACACAGGTATGAGCGACGCGAACAATTCCAATAGGCACAATGCAAACGAGCTTGACCATATTTCTTCCGCGCTGGCGGCTGAGATCGAGCGTGGGTTGCGCGAGGCAGCCAATGCTGCCAATGCTGGCAACACAACAGGTTTCGATAGCAACGGTCGCATGCTCGATGCCATGTGTGACGCAGTGATCGTAGGACGGCCGAACACGGATGCGGCGCTTGCGGCTGCAAACGCGGCTGGGCCGCTAGCCAGTCTCTTGCACAGCATTCAGGCGGAAGCGCACGCCAGGGTGAAGCCGGACGCGCGGCAACAAGAAGACACCAAGTTGCTGGAAGAAATCGAGAAAGTGGCGGAGGCTTGCGTGACGGAATACTCACTGCGCGATCTTGCGGAAAGCTGCGGCGACTGCAGCGAGCTTGTGGTAGAGGAAAGCGCTGCGACCTCATCGGAATGCGCGGCCATTCCGACGGCCGTGTCGGGAACTGCGCAAGTTGAGAAGACCGTTCAATCTTCTGTTCAAGAGACCCCATCTTCTAATGGGCAAACGGGCTTAGATCGTCGGCGCCGTCGTCGCGCGCTGATTTCATCTCCTGTGCGCGTGCGAGGCGTTGACATCACGAATGGCGGCCCAGATGAAATCTCCACCACCGTGGACGTTTCGCGGCTAGGGTTGCTTTTCGTCACGTCGCTCGATTGTTATTCGGGCGGCATGGATGTGATGGTCACATTTCCTTACAGCAAAGCGGTGGACGCGATTCAGGCGGAGCAACCTGGCCGCGTGGTGCGCGTTCACGAAGGTTCTGACGGACAGCGGCGTGTGGCAATTGCGCTGGGCATTGGCGTAGGCGAAGACCTCGTCGATTCTTGCGGACGCAAACTGGCGGACGCGGCCATCAATGTTCCGACTCCTGCGTCGGCGCCGGATACGAAACGGCCGCTGGTGCTGGCGGTGGACGCGGACGCGGCGTTGCGGGATTCATTGAAAGCATATTTTAAAAATGATGGATACGAAGTAATCGCGGTGGGCACGAGTGCGGAAGCGCGCGATGTGCTGGATATGTTCACGCCGGCGCTGGTGATCGCCGAAGTGGAAGGCGAAGGATTGCCGGGATTTGATATTTGCGCGCATGTGAAGTCGAGTTCGCGACTGCGGAATATTCCGGTGGTGCTGGTTACCCGCTCGGCTTATCCCAGTGACTATTCCACGGCACATTCGGTGGGCGCGGTTGTTTGCATGGCAAAACCTTTCAAGCAGGAACGGCTGGGGCATGTGGTGCGATTGCTGGCGCCGCTGCCTGTTCATCTGCAACCAAAATTTATTCCGCGGCCCGGCCACCCGACGCGGCGTCCTGGATGCGAGGCGAATGGAAACGGGCGGAAGAAGGTGCTGGGCGTGTCGAACGGGACTAGCAAACGGTTTAAATTTCCTTCATTCCGGTAAAGCGGAACCCGCGACACAAGTTTTAAGGCTGACAGCAGATCCCCGCCTCTCGTGTGAACCTCGATCTCCATTTCTCTCCATGCAAACTACCACAAATTAGAGATCAGCGATTCTTCGTTTGGAATCACAGATAAAGGAACGAGCGAAGAAAGATGCCCGGGCTGAAGACCCCGGCGCTATATTCAAACCTAAATACGCGGTCGTGGCTGATATTTGCAGGCGTTTGTGCACCTGTACATAAGGACAGTTAACGGCGAGCTACGTTGTCTGCGAAGCGCAATTTTATCGGTGCGCTATCCAGATAAACTATGGGCATGAGTGGGAATTTTACGTCCGCTAAACCCGGCGATACGGCTGCTAAAGCGGGAGACGCCGCGAGTGTCGAGAAGCGCGCGGCTACGCCGGTTAGCGCGGGCGTTCGCGCGGGAGCTGCGCCTAGCTCCGGCGTGCGAAGCGGAATGTCGCTTAACGCAACGCCGATTCCGCAGCGCATGATTAAGTGTCCCAAGTGCGCGGCGGACGCGCGCGAGGTGGCGCGGTTTTGTCCACGATGCCATGCGACGCTGCGGTTTGAGTGCCCGGCGTGCAAACACGAACAGCGCAAGGGCGGGTCTTGCGAAAAGTGCGGCGTGGATTTTGTGAAGTACATTGCCGCTGTGGTAGCCGGCAAGAAAGTTGAGGCGGATCAGGTTCACGATCGCATTGAGCGCCGTACGGGAATTATCAAACAGGTTTTTCTGCTGCCTCTTACTGGCGGCTTGTCCCTCTTTAAGTACTTCTTCCGGCAATCGAAAGATTGAGCTCCTGAGTGTGGTCTGCCAGGCTCATTAAATCGATCTGGACTACAACCACTTAATATTGGGCCCAACATGGTAAACCCTGTATACGACTAGCGCAAAGCCGATAAATTCGAGTCCAGCTATAGTTCCGATGAGAATGTCATCACGAAGAGGGTCCTCAATCCCTCCTGAAAGCAAAAGAGCATAAGACCCGGCGTGCACAACCAAAAGAGCGCTAAGAAGAAGCTAATACCCCGCGCGATGCAAGAGGACTTGATAGGCAAAGATAAGCACCACAATAAAAACACCTGTCGATAGGCTGAACTTCATTAATTCGTTACGGATCGGCAAGTGCAAGTGCGGAAATCTGGTAACCAGAATCCATTCTACGCCGACGAGAACGACGACGATGATGGTGCCCCACAGTAAAGTCTTAGATTCTGATTTCATGCTTATATCCCGGTAGCTGGGCTTTAGATTTCGTTGCGAGTATATCCCGACAGACGCGCGACGACATGCGCTGCGCTTGAACAATGTTTGCGATGTGGCGTTCACTGCGCGCGAAACGCGGTAGAATGGATGGGTTCGTCCTGTGCGCATCCGCCAGTGATTTGCGCGGCAGGGCGCATGTTCACGCGATTAAAATGCAAGCTTGCAAATTGGCAAAGGAGTAGTGGCAATGGCGATGTACCCTGAGGATTTGCTTCGACCGATGAGAGAGGAGCTGCGAAGTATTGGATTTAACGAATTGCGAACAGGCCAGGAAGTGGATGCCGCGTTGAAAGAAGAAAAGCGCACGGCGCTGGTGGTGGTGAATTCGGTATGTGGATGCGCGGCGGGGCGAGCGCGTCCGGCGATCGCTCGAGCAATTTCCAGGACGCCACGGCCGGAACTTTTGTACACCGTGTTTGCGGGGCAGGATTCGGAAGCGACCGAGCGGGCGCGCGGCTATTTCACGGGATATGGGGCGTCGTCTCCGTCAATCACCTTGATGCGCGATGGGAAAGTTGTTTTCATGCTGGAGCGCACGAATATTGAGGGACGCGACCCGTCGGCAATTGCGGCGGATTTGACGAAGGCGTTCGATCAGTTCTGCTCTGTGCCGGCTAAAGCGGTAGCCAGTAACTAAACTTCGCGGCCTGTTTTCTATCCTATTGATGCACACCTAGGCTGAACGCCCGGCATGTCAGCCTTCGTGCGCCACCAGAGGTTCAACTCCAACTGGAAAGTCCCACCTGCACCTGCGCTTCGCAGTAATATGAATTGTCCATTAGGCGCGCGGGTTCACGCCGCGTCGTCCGATTTATGCCGACAATCGAAATCATCGCTAAACACCTGATCGCAATTTTTCTGATTGTCGCGGTGCCCATCTGGGTTCGCTTCGAGACCAAACGGCTGAAGAGCAGCACAGATCCGCGTGCGAAGATTCGTTCATACAAGAAAACGATTGTTTGGTTAGGGGGTTTTTCGGCGCTTGCGCGCATTGTATTTGGATGGCGCGCTGTGCTTACGATTCATCGCGACGCTGGCGAAGCCTCCTGGCTGCTGGGGACGGCCTTCGTCATAGGATTTACGGGCGCAGCTGTCCTTGCGTTGCTCGTGCCTATCATTGTTATGATGCGGAGCGAAACGACACGCGCGCGTGTGGCGGAAAGTCTTGAACGGCTGAATTTTACCCTGCCGGGAACTGCCGAGGAGCGGCGCTGGTTTGTTTTGGTTGCTGTTACGGCGGGCGTTTGCGAGGAGATTCTCTACCGGGGATTTCTGATTCAATACTTTCGCGAGCTGCCGGTTCACGTCGGGCTGACTGAGGCGCTCGTTGGGTCGGCTTGCGTGTTTGGGATTGCGCATGTGTATCAGGGGATCATTGGGATCGTACAGACGGCGGTCCTTGGCGCTCTTTTCGGGGTTTTATTTGTCACGACAGGGAGTTTGTTCTTTCCGATGGTTTTGCACACGTTGGTCGATTTGAGAATTCTGCTGATTTTGAGAGAGAAAAGCGGATCGTTGGACACGGGCATGTCTCGGCCGCAAAACGGCCTCGCTCGGGATGACAATGTAAGGCAATAGGAGGACACATGTTCTTCGTTTTGACAATTGTGCTGATCATTGCGCTGGTGGGGAGTTTGCCGACCTGGCCGCACAGCAAAGGTTGGGGCTATTACCCTACCGGGGGCGTCGGACTGATCTTGTTAATTCTGCTGATTTTGTATTTGATGGGCAAATTGTAGAGGCTGAAACTTCTCGGAACTCGGAAACATCCCATCCGTGCGTACTGCGGCCATCTCCCCGAAGCGGATCCCGGGACCTAACCCCAAAGCGGGTGCAAGCTCCCCACTCCAAAAACCCCCGTCTTACCTTGGAGCGCGGCGGTCTTGCCGCCGCTTCCTTTCACCGCGAGGAAGCAGATCGCAAGCCTTCACTTTCCTGGCGCATATTGTTCTGAACTGAATATTGTTTGTGATTGATGAGGCGGGCGATGGTGCCTTTTGCGCCCACGGCCCAGCCGTTGTAAATGTCCAAAACGAAAGCCGCGTTCAGATCCAGCGAGCCGATGTGTTTCCAGTGAGCGCCGAAATCGCCGGAGATGTCTTCGCCGTTGGGGCCGACGGCGAGCGCCGAGCCGTACAAGGCCGCTACGGCTGAACGATAGCCGCCCGGCTGTTGCGCGGCAAGTTGCCAGGTCTTTCCTCCGTCCAGCGAATACGCGGCCGCTCTATACGTGCGGTTCGGGTCTTTGTAATCGCCGCCAACAACGATTACATACCAAGGGGTGGACAAGATTGAAAATATTCCGGACGACGCATTGCCGCTGGCGATTGGCGTATCCGTGACCGTCCAGGTTTTGCCAAAGTCGGGCGAATGAAAGACGCGCGCTGATTTGCCTCCGCCGGTCCCGAAATATAAGCCTCTGTCATCGCTGATCGCAAGCGAAGTTCCGCTGGCGGCAAACCCGCCCTCGCCTGGCAACGCGGCGGGCATGCCATCAACGGGGAGTTCGGTCCAGGTTCCCTTGTTGCGGTCGGAGAGCAACAGGAACTTGCCATCAACGGGATCGCTCAGCGCGTAGCACTGCGAGCTGCAGACCAGCGCGTCGAGAAAAAGTGAGGGATTCTTGCCGGCGAATTCTAGCTTCCAGGTTTCGCCGCCGTCTTTTGTTTCGTAGATGCGCGACTTATCGCCGTTGCCGCTGGACATTACGTAGGCGCGGTTCGCGTCGAAGGCCACGATGCTGCGGAAATCGAGCGAGTCGCCTTCAGCTACGTGTAGGCGCCTCCAACTTTTGCCGAGGTCGCTCGAAAAGAGGATGACGCCGTTGGAGCCGCTGGCCCATGCAGTGATATGTTCGGCGCCATTTTTATCAACGGAGCTCGTGGCTGAGATGCCGCGAAGGTTGGTGTCCATGCCGCTAGTCTGCACGGACCAGCTCACGTCCTCAGCCGCGCTGGAAGCGAGCGTCATCGCGCGCGGTTCCCTGCTTGAAACGGCCAGGCGTGGAATCGGTTCGGTGACGGCGCACAACACCCCGGCCATCACTGTGAGAATAAACATGCGCATGCCTCGCATTGTAGCAACGTTTGGCTCGGGCAGACACGAGCCAAGTATCGCGCCTGAAATGAAACTTTATGTGGGATATCCCGTATTCCTATTAGACGCAGCCAACGCGATTTTCTAATGCTGAAACCATGAGGCCTGACGACACCGGAAAACCAATCGCGAAGGTCAACACCTTATACCCATGGAACTCAGGCAATGAAAAATGCCCGAATACACTTAACAGCGGCGTTTGACGAGCGCGCGGGCAGTCCCCGGCGGTTGAAGTCGCTCGTCACATTGCGGGCGATAGTCACCGGACTCTTGATTGCCACGGTCGCAGCGAACGTATGGCTACTTTTACTGTTGAACCTTGGCGTACCGGCTGCGGCGATGATGGAAGCAATCTTCCTCGCGCTTTATGTTTGGTGGGCTTGCGGTGGAGGGCCTCCACACAAATGGCAAGCCGCTCGCGTTGCGGCATTTCGCAGGAAAACGCTATCGCAGGCACAATGGACTTGGGGGCTAGTCGCAGCGTTTTTCTTCGCCGTCACGATCCATGCCTCTCTGGTATTGCTGTTCCGCTTTGTGCCTTTCCCCACGAGGGCATTCCGGCACGGCTACGATTTTTCTTTTATTCCCACGCTGCATTTGCGATGGCTCGCCGTGGTGATCTCCGCTGCCTCGGCGGGAATTTGCGAAGAGACTGGCTTTCGAGGCTACATGCAGCAGCCGATCGAACTGCGGTATGGATCGCCCGTTGCCATCGCGATTTCATCATTTTTGTTCACGGCGGTACACCTCTCGAAATCGTGGGCGCTCGTTGCGATGATCCCGATTGTGTTTGGTGCCGGTTTACTTCTGGGCCTACTAGCTTGGTCCTCGAAGTCCCTCATTCCGGGAATGATCGGACACACAATGATGGACGTTGGGCTCTTCGCCTATTGGTGGACTGGCATCGCAGGCACATTTACCGCGCGACCGATCAGCGAGTCGGGCGTGGACGCACTTTTCATTGTTGCTTGCGCCGCATTGACGGTATCGCTTTCGATCGTCCTTCTTGCAATATCAAAGCTCCGCCGAAACACAAAATCCAATACGGAGGATCGGTGAAGCTTGGCGCAAGCGCGGCGCTGTGAATTTGTTATGCGCTGGCGGCGGTGGCGTCTTTTTCTTCGGCTTCGTCTGTGAGTTTTGCGGAGACGTTGATGCCGTGCTTGGCCGCGTCAAAACGCTGCTTGCGGTCCATCTTCTTCATGATTTCGCGGACACCGCGTCCGATTCCAGTTGCCAAGCTACCGGCGGTAACAACCGATTTGCCCGCGGACGTGCCGGGGCCGGATGTGCGGTCGGTGAAGGTGATTTCCACTTCTACAGTCTTCGCCATAATGCCTCCAGTTAATTTTCTCTCGAATATTCTAGCAATGTTTCGGCTGCGATTGCGCGTATTTCGTTTGCGAATATAAAAGCTGCCCGCCGTAGGCTGCGGAGTTTGCTGTTGGTAGCGCCGGCATCTTGCCGGCAGTTTTCTCGCTGGAGCATCAAAAGAGCCGGAAGGATGCCGGCGCTACCAAGGCCGGATACGCCAGCCTGTACCCTCAGCTCGGCTCAGCTTAAGCCGCTATAGCAACCTTTTACTGACGCAATTTCGTTAAGTTAAGTCAGACCTTCTTGACGACACTCGCTGTGGTACATTCCACACACTTGCTCTCGAAGCGGGCGTGACTGGCATTGATTTGTGGATTGTCGTGAACGGGCTCGCAAGAAGGAGGTCATTCAATGAAAAACTTATTCATGTCTAGATGGGCGCGTGCGCTCCTGCTAGCAAGTTTCGAGCTTGCGGGGTGCCACACACACCATAAAACACCCGGTATTGTGCGCATAGACTTCATTGAAATCGATCGCGACGTGCGACATTTTATGAGCGACGTGGCGCACGACGTCACACAAGACGGCCCTTCATCGTGGCACAAATATTTTGCCGACACGCCGGCATTCTTCATGGTTGTCAATGGCCAGATGGCTTTTGCAAATGGCTCGAAGGCTACTACGGGAATTCAACAGGTCGCCAAGTCCATCAAACAGATTGAGCTCAAATGGGGCGACGATTTGCGACTCGATCCACTGGCGCCTGACATTGCAGTGGTAGCTGCTCCGTATCACGAGATTCAGGTGTGGGCTGACGGCCGACGAGTAGAGGAAAACGGATACTTTACCGGAGTCGTGCAATATCGCGATGGCCGCTGGCAATTTCGAGACTGCCACTGGTCAGAGCCAGTGCCTTCTTCGCCGAACCAATAGGAACCGCATACTCTTTGCTAGAATTGTAAAAAAGCGGCCCTGTTCTGGCCTGCAGCTCGAGACGCAGACTTATTGCCTTCGCTTCATGCCGTTACACTCAGTGAGCTTCGCAATGCCCTTCCAGGAATCGCAAGTACAATTCCGCGGCTTCACGCTCTTCCCCGGAAGCCTTATCGGGAATGTACGCCGCTCCTCCGCATATCAATTTCGGTGGTTCTGGTCGTAGCTGGGACACAACTTCAGCCGAAAGCGGCTCTCGTGGATCCACAATCAACAGGCTCGGGGGAACCTTTGCGATGCGGCCCAAAAGATCAGCGTAGGAATTGCCTTCGTTGGTCGCGACGATCACATACTTACCGCTCGCAAGCCGAGCACTTGTACGTCCGAACTGCAGATCGGCCTGCCTTAGTCTTCCGGCAAATTGAGCAGCAGGATCGCGAAGTATATGCAGAACGAATACGTCGTGCAATTGTCGCCGACCGCATGACACGCAGCAAACCAATACAAGACACACAATTCTCAGGCGGAACATCGGAAACACCCTCAAAGGCGAACAATTAACCGATGAGTCTGATTGCCTGCGCCCCCTACAAAATCGCGCATGCGTTGAAAGCTCGGAGCTAACGCCGCTTATTTTGTGGGTTGCGGCTTGATGTCCAGGAGCATGCCGGGCATGTTGCCGCCGGCTTGGACGGAGGGCATCTGGCCGTCCCACTTTGCGATCCAGCGGTCGGTGACGGCTAGCTGCTGCCACTTGATAATATTTTCGCTGATGGACGCGGCGCGCAGGCGATTGGATTCGGCTTCGCCATTCGCGATGGCGATTTGCGCTTTGGCCTGGCCTTCGGCGGCGGCGACGAGCTTAGCAGCGTCGGCTTGCGACTGCACCAGCTCGTTTTGCTTTTGCACCGCGATTTGCTGCGCCTGAACTTTTGCGTTGATGGCGGCGATCACAGATTCGGGAGGACGCGGCGAGCCGATGAAACCGAATTGGTCGATGACTACGCCGATGTCAGTAACCTGCTGTTGCAAATCTTTGCGCGAATCGATCTCGAGCTCGGATTTCTTTTCACCCATGATTTCCTGCACGGTGTACTGCGAGCCGGTGCGGTTGATGGCGTCGCGGGCCACGTTGCGCAGAAAGCCGTGGGTAAACTGGTCGATATTGTCGTTGCGGAATTTCACGTAGAACGCAGGAACTTTGGACGCTTCCAGATGGTAGGAAACGGAAAGATCGCCGTACACGGTGAGGCCGTCTTTGGTGTTGAACGACATCTCCTCGTTGGTGGGCGCGCCTTCGTTCAGGTCCCTGGTCCATTTCGCGGTTTGGATCGAGGTGGGATACTCGACGATGGTGGACGAAAGAAAATTGTAGAAGACCCAGCCGGTGCGTATAGGCAGGTCTTCCACGCCGCGCTGCGTTCCGGCGAGGTCCACTTTAATTCCCACGCGGCCGGGGCCGATTCTGGTGGCGCATCCGGCAAAGAACAAGGCGACGATCAGAACCGGGACAGCGAGCGCAATCCATTTGCGAAAGTGAATCAGGTGATTCATTTCAATTTGCATCTTTTTCCTCTTTTCGTGTGCGCACAGGGTAGGCGTGCGGCGTTACGTGATGATGCCAGATCCAGTGCAATGCGGAAGGAACCAGCGCAATCAGCGCGACAACAATTAGAATGCCGCCGAAAACAGCGGTGTCGCTAGGCTTGTTCAACAGGTCAAACGCTTTCGTGAGCAAATAAAGCGCGCCGAAACAAATCAGGATTGCCGCGGAATAAAAGAAACCAGCTCTCAGCCTCATCTATAAGTACAAAAACATCCAGTAGCGCAAATGTCAACGCAATTCTGGAATGCGGCTCCCCACGTATTTACTCCCGGTTGGCAATAATGGAGGTTTTGCGGTCCTCTAAGGTGAGAACCTTTCCGTCGTGATCAATTTTGAAGTGGAATAAGTTGTACGGCTTTCCGTTAGACAATTTCATATCCAAATCATGCCAGCGGACTTCGTAAGTTCCGCTTAGACCGCTTGGATTAACGTTTGACGGTGGTTTCATTAGCCAAGTCCCATCCTGATTAAATGCAACCGTCCACTGTCCCGGCTGAAAATGAACCGTTCCAAACGGCTTTCCGTTCTTCAGAGTAGTGAATGACTCGTAATCCCAGGTCTCGACCAATTCTGAGGGAATCTTAGGCGAAGCGCTCTTTGCGTCGAGCGCTACCAGGCACATCGAGAAACTAACAAGCTGAAGACAGAGTAACCTCGATCTCACGGGGGCATTGTAACCAGTTCACGAGCAAAAATCCGAACATCAATGTGCCGGAGATCGCGAAGCGTCGTAACTCACTCGCTTCCGAGCGGCTTCCGAACATGCCAAGTGTCGGGGTGATATCATTCCGCGTTATAAGCTGTGGACAAATAGCATATGAGCGAATGGCACGAGAAGATTGAGTTCAGGAAGGTCATCGTTCCGGATGAGCTTGAGCAGCTCTTCGAAATTGATCGGAGGATCTTTAGCGCATTCCCTGCGGACCTGTTCTCCGCGGAGGAATGGGCTGAATTCGAATCTTACTGGATGATTGTAGATGGGACGACGGTGGGTTGCTCGGCGTTTCTCCGCGATACGGACTTTGACATCGAACCACGTCCCGGCTGCCTGCATATAATGACCACCGGCGTGCTGCCGGAGTTTCGGCGTCGCGGCTATGGAGCAAAGCAGAAGCAATGGCAGATTGAGTTTGCGAAGCAGCAGGGGTTTCAAGTGATCGTTACGAACACCCGTGCGAGCAATGTGGCGATGATCGAGCTGAACTTGAAGATGGGCTTTCAGATTCGTGGGAGCTCGCCGCATTTTTATTTTGAACCTGACGAAACTGCCATCGTAATGGAACTTCCACTTCGATCTGGGCCCTCGGCTCCTTCAAGTGATCAGCCAAACGCCTAAACAATTCCCAAAGTTTTTTGCGGGTGTTGAGCGCTTTTGAATCGGTTACACTCGTTCGGAATTATTGAGACCAATGTGCAAGGGAGTTCCATGCCGAAGGTACTTTGCGTTTTTAGTTTCGCGTTGATATGCGCGGCGATGTTGTCTGGAGTTTCTGAAGCGCAGTCCACTGGCAAACCACAAACGACGGAAGCGTCCCCGACCGCACCAAAGACTGCCGGCGCGTCACCGAGCGCGTTTGTGAGAAGCTTCGAGACTCACTGGGCTACCGCGAGGACGCTGGCTATTGCAGTGGCGGACGCAATGCCGGCGGAACAGTATTCCTTCAAACCCAACCCTGATGAAATGAGCTTTGGCGAGTTGATGGCGCACATCGCGCAAGCGAATTATGGGTACTGCGCGTTTATTGCGGATGCGAAATCGCCGTATGTGGAACCCGCGAAAGACACTCCGATCGACAAAGTTGCCGCTATTCTGAGTCTTGGCGGTTCGTTCGATTACTGCACGAAAGTCTTTGACTCGCTGACGGACGCACAACTAGACCAAATGCATGGCGACGGTGACCGCAGATTTTCCACGCGCGATGTGATGTTGGGCGTGATGATTCACATGGCGCACCACCGCGGCCAAGCGGAAGTCTATCTTCGCCTAAAAGGAGTCACGCCCCCGAAATACAAGTGGTAAATCTCGGAATGAGTCGGCGCAGATAATTAGAAGCGAAGCTAGCGAAAACTGAAAATGGCGTACGGCATGAAGGAACTGCATCACACGGGACGCATTCGATTCTGGGTGCAATGGCATCTGCGGCGAGTTTCGCCGTGGGAGCGGACCTGCCGGGGTTGGTTGCAGCCGTAATGCTGCGCGGAGCCTTGATCCCGTTTGTAGCCGGGACTTCACTGCTATTCTTGGCGCTGTTGGGAGCCACACCTTGGTCGGGCGCGCTGCGTGTTGTGTTTTGGGGCGCGTTAGCGATGGCAGTGACTTCAGGGATGGGAGCGCTGTTTGGGACCGCTCCATGAGCGGGCTCCGAACACCCTCGACACTCGAAGCATGAGCCCAACTCTACAAAACGATCGCAACGCCTACGCGTTAGCTGTTCTGCGGATCAGCGTGGGGCTGTTCTTTCTGATCTTCGGCGAGTACAAAGTTTTGGGAACCCAATTTACGCGCGGCGGCGGATTCCAGTCCTGGATTAACAAGTTTTTGGATGGCGGCGTTTATCCCTTCATGGATCCGATGCTGCGCAATTTTGTCTTGCCATATGCGACGCCGATCGCCTTCGCAGTGGCTTACAGCGAATTGTGCATCGGGCTGGAACTTGTGCTGGGAATTCTGGTGCGTCCGGCAAGTGTTGGCGGGCTGGCATTGATGCTTGCGATGCTTTTTTCGTCGGATTATCCGGGAGCACACGCGCCGCTCTGGCAATTCTTCGGAGCGTCGCTGAGCCATTCGATTCTTGCGTTGTGCTTTGCCGCGTTCTTGATCGGACGAGCCGACGAAGTCTGCTCCGTGCGAACGTGGCGAGTGCGCACTAAGAAGGCGCGGCATGTTGGCTTGTGAGAATACGCATGAACTTTGAACGATGCTCGCAACCTCAAAAACGGCGCGGGCCAGTGGGCCGCCGACGCTACAACCACGCGAGATTCTCCGTCGCCTCACGCAAGGGACGCGATCGGCACTCCGCGGGAGCCCCCGGCGGCCTCTGCGATTCGGTTGCGGGAGGCGGGGCAGTACCGGGGAGTACGAAACCGTGGAAGGCTGCGCGGTCGATTCACGAATTGATCACGAAAGCGGACGTGCGCGCGGCCTTCCTGATTTGCGCCACGGCTTGTTTGTCACTTTTCTTGCTGGAATTTGTGGGCGCGGAAGGGACCTACGCGCGTTTATATCCGCCGAGCCCTTACGAGCCTGACCCCTACTGGGTGCTGCGTGTGAAAGCGTGGTGGCTGATGTGGATCCTCATCGGCTTTGTGATGATCCCCGTAATTGCGATGCTTTGTATGCGAACCAAGGGGCTCCGCGATTGCAACCTTTCGTTTAGCGGGTTCGCAAAGCATTTCTGGATGTATGTGGGGCTGTTCGTCGCGGTATTTCCGGTGATCTGGCTGGTTTCGCAAACGCCGAATTTCTACAATTACTATCCGATGTATCCGGCGGCGGGACGTTCATGGAAAGATTTTCTGATGTGGGAAGGAATGTACGCGGGACAATTCATCGCGCTGGAATTTTTCTTCCGAGGATTTCTGGTGGGGGGATTGGCGCGATACATGGGAGTGCTAGCCGTGCCTGTCTCGGTGATGCCCTACATGATGCTGCATTTCACTAAGCCGGCGCCGGAAGCCGCCGCTTCGGTCGTGGCGGGATTCGTTCTAGGCTGGCTCGCGTTGAAATATAAATCGATTTGGGGCGGAGTTTGCGTGCACTGCGCTGTGGCCATTTCGATGGATTTGTTGGCCCTCTCGCATAAGAACCAGCTTCCCTGGACACATCATTAGCAAAGAAGATTAGCCGAAGGATTTATTTTAGAGAATTACCTTAGATAAATAATGCGGATCTTACGGTCTTCGCCTTTTCCCTTTTTCGCACTCCCCTTGCCTTGATTAGCGGAATGTAAAAGGACAGAAAGCGAGCGGCGGCCAAACCGATCATAATTGCGGGCTACAGGGCGTTGGCGGCGATAGGTCCATCGGCCGGGGGCTAGCGGGCAATAAAGTAAAAGTTCATCCAAATCAGAATACTCGTCAGCAAGCCGGATGAAATATTCGCGGAAGTGAACCATCCAGCAGACATGTCAAAAGCCTTTGCACAAGTCCTCCATCGACCAGGCGAGAGGAAAAATTAGCCAGATACCGCCGCGCATGTCCTAGATCACCACGGTTGCAATCATAAGGACAAAGTAACCGGTAGTGAACCAGAACAATTTCCTCCAGGAATACTGCGGCCACCAAGGTTGCCGAACTTTCTCTGGATTTTGGCGAGGGCGCAGGATGACCGCCTCGGCAGGCGAACGTCACCCCAGAAAGACGCTGCAACCCGCAGGACATTTTCCAGCCAACTTAATCGGTGGGCAGCTCGGGCAAAGCGATGTCTTCACCGGCTACCAGCAGGAATTCATTCTTTGCGCCGGCGATACGGTTGTGACGGTAAGGCTTGTACTCCGCGCTATCATAAAATTCTTCGGCGACTTCTTTGGACGGCCACTCGACGATGATGAAGAGCGGAAGAAGTTTTCGCTGGCCTTCTAACCTTTTCACATCCTTAGTGCGCGCCAGGTAGCGACCACCGCGGCGCTCGACCATCGGCGTTACATTCTTTAGGTAGCCCGTCACCCAACTATCGTCGGTTACTTCACACTCGACTACGAAATAGCAGTTCATTGGGGATCCTTCCGCGCTGAATAGAAGTGCGAGCTATGTATACCTCGCGGCGCCGGTGCGAAGCAATGCGCCGGCAAAATCGCCGAAAGCGGGTCGAGATGTGGTTTGGGGATTTGCTGAGCGGCGAGTGTGACCCCGCCGCTCAGATCCGCTTCAACGTTAGTGAGCTTGTTGGTCGCTGGCGGTTTGGGCTGGCGGCGGCTGTTCCGCTTTTTGCCAACTGGAATCGGGGTCGAATCCCTTCATGTCCTTAGCCAAAGTTTCCGTGCGCTGGCCTAAGTCCTTCTCGTAAACGACTCCGTCCTGGCTGACAACGAACGTCATCACGCCGGAATTGCGATACTCGGCAGGATAGGCGACGAACGCAAAACCGCGCGTCATCTTTCCGTTCACCACATAATCCTGCGCGCCACCGGGAGCATGCTTTCCCTGGCGAGTGAGAATGCGCAAGTAATAACCGCGGAACGGGACCGGGCCGGTTTGAAGGTTCTTTGCCAAGTCGCCGGGGCTGCCGGCGTTGGCGACGAGCGGGCCGATCGGGCTTTCAAATTCATTGCCGGTGCCGAGCCAATACAGTCCGTCGTGTTTTCCTTCATTGCTGACGAACCGCTGGGCGTACTCGTTATTCTCTTTCGAGAAATATTCCTTCTGGGCCGCCACCAGCTCCTGGCAAACGCGAATCGTCGACATTTCGTTCTGTCCGATGCGGCGGTACAAGATTTCTTCCTTACCTGCGCCGGTGTCGAAATACCAACTGCCGCTCTTATTTACCAGCGGGATCGGCGTAGGCCAATTTTCCGCGCCGATATAAAGCGTGGTGGTGCCGTTGGGCTCGACCACTATCCGATGCATTTGTTCAAATTTACTCACAAAATTCGCGCGGGTGGCTTCGTCTTCGGCAGGATCGCCGGATGAAATGATCTCTTTTCCTTCAGGGCCCAGGATTTGTAAGAGCGCCTTGTTGTCGCTAGTTTTCAACGCGACGACGAGGGCGTGCGAGGCTTGATCCGCGGATGAAAACGTTTTTTGGCCCTGCTGCTGGGCCATTACGCGTGGGGCAAAGCACGCGAACAGAAGGAAGGCGGCTGCCGCAGCCGGGAAATAACTGGCTAACTGAACATTTCGCAGGTTCAACTTCGTATGACGCATATGTTCTTTCTCCATTTATGAATTTCGAAGGGGCTATAAATGGCTGCGGTAGCGCGTGAGCACTACCGCAACCGTGGAATTGAAATTAGCGATGATGTCCGCCGCCACCGCCACCACCGTGGAATCCGCCGCCTCCGTGGAAGCCACCAAAGCTAGACTGCCCGCGTGACGAATAGCTGCGAGCTTCTCCGCCATGGTTGTAGCCGCTGAAAGCGCCGGAGCGCACGTTCGATTGACCGCGCGATTCGCCAAAACCCCGCGCTGCGTGGTTGTCCCCGTTGAACGGTTGGCTGCCTGCACCGCTGCGGTTTAATTCTCCGCCTCGCGCGACTCCGCGGTTCACGTTATTTGCAACGCCGCGCTCACCGCCCCCGCGGTAGTAATTGTTGCGATTGTAAAATGTATTGGAATGTGAGTAGTAGCGGTTATGGTTGTAGATCGCATAATGGTTGTGCCAGTCGAATCCCCAATGTCCCCATCCCCATCCGAAACCACCGAACCAGCCGATGCCGAAGCCAAGTCCAAAGGACAAGTACGGGCCGCCAAACCATATGCCGGGATAGTTGTACCAATAGGGCCAGGGCGCTATCGGATATCCGTAAACGGCCCAGGGGTCGTAGGCCGGAACATAGACCACATCAGGTTGCGCAGGTTGAATCACAACATTATTGTCTTGATCCTGTACAACCTGCTGCGGCGTCGATTTCAAATTGCCGGCTGCTTCCGCTTTTCGGCGCATGCGCTGAATAGCGTCCATCACGTTTTGCTGCTGATTGTAGTAAGCGTCGCCCAGCGACGAGGTCCAGGAAATATTTTTGTCCATATTACCCAGGACAGTCGGGAAAGCGCAGAGTGCTTTCACGCTGGGATCCCAAGCTTGCTTATCGACAGCTTGGGCTAGCGCGTCACCCTTCAGATCCGGATTCGCCTGAATCCAGCGATCCGCTTCAACGATTTGTGCCGGGAAAGTGGCCGCGGCTAGAACCTGCGCCACGAGCGAGTCCGGATACAAAGCGATGGGCGCCACGAGCTGGTCCAACTGATCCGGCGTCTGCGGAGTATATGCAGGCGCAGCGTCAGGTGGTTGAGGTGCTTGATCTTGCGCAGGTTGGTCTTGATCCTGGCTTTCCTGCGCGGCAACTACGTTCTGCGGCAAAGTGGCAAACAATAATCCTATAGCCAAAAGAAATGCCAGAAATTGCCGCGCTAAACGAGGCTTGGAAAATTCTGAACGATTAGCGCAGGATGTAACTTCGCGCTTAGTTAGAGCTGGAATCGTTATCACTGTATGCCTCCTACTCATGAGATTCGCCTGAACGGACTTAGGTTTCAAAAGGTTCCCTTTCATCGCTGTAAAATAACCTGAGCGCGTTCTTGTTACATATCGCTAAACCCTGCTGGAAGACGGAAGTTGCGTCAGGATTATCTTGTAAATGCATGCAGGAAAGGATTATAGGGCGTGGGGCGCAATTGCGCATAAAGGGTAGGTGAAGTTTTACAAGAGTTGTCGCAGCGATTTCGAATTTGTGGCATGCTGGGTAAATGGGAAACAAAGATAAAGGTCGACGCGAAGTGAAAAAACCGAAGAAAAAGACGCCGAAGGCTGAGCTAGGGCGTCCGGCCATCGCTTTCGTCAACAAGATCAGCGGACCCGGGCCCGGGCCCGTAAGTTAGTCGACGATAGCTTGCGAAATCGAGGCGCCGCTTTACCGGGCGGCCTCCTTCGGCAGGCGGGCGCCGCGCGGATACGGCTATCTTCGAACCTGTCTTCGGTGACCTACTTGGGCCGTAACTGTGCAAGAGCATTCAGACTCCGCGTAAGTTCCCGACTCCCGCGCATTGCACTTTCCGCAGATGACAAGCGTATAACCGCGCGTGTGTTAACGTTTGTCGGCGATTTGCAGATCTAACCTTCAAGAAAACGGGAAGAAATACGATGGACGACGACCTGCGCGGCACTGGGCCACACTTCGCAGAGCAACAACACGCGGCGTTGACTCGCGATACCCGAAATTCGGCGAGCGGGGACGTTTTCACGTTGTGTGCAATCGCTCTCGGCATGGTGATTCTCCACATCGCCACGAATGGTAGATATGGCTTCCATCGCGACGAATTTCAGGTGCTGGACGACGCGCGGCATATGGACTGGGGATTCGTGGCGTATCCACCGGTGACGCCATTCATCGAACGAATCGGGTTGGAGATCTTCGGTATTTCGCTGGTCGGACTTCGAATGTTTTCGGTGTTGGCGCAAGCGATTGCGCTGGTCGTCACCGGATTGATGACGCGCGAACTGGGAGCCAGGCGCCTGGCACAAGTGGTTGCTGCGTTGACGGTCGCCGTGTCTCCTTTGCCGCTGTTCGAAGGAACTGAATTCCAATATTCGTCATTCGACTATTTGTGGTGCGTGCTGATTGCTTATTTTCTGATTCGGTTGCTCAAGTCGGGCAATCCGCGCTGGTGGATCGGCGTTGGCGTTGGAATCGGCCTGGGCATGATGACGAAATACACCATGGGGTTTTTCGTCGCTGGAATTGTAGCGGGAACTTTGCTCACGCCCGCGCGGCGTTATCTGAAAAGCCCGTGGCTATGGGGCGGCGCCGCGTTGGCAATCCTACTTTTTCTTCCGAACCTGAGCTGGCAGATTCGCCACGATTTCATCTCGTTGCATTTCTTGCGCCATATTCATGCGCGCGATGTGCGTCAAGGCCGCGCGGAGGGCTTTGTGCGCGACCAGTTTATGATCAGCACAAATCCTTTTATCGCGCCGCTATGGATCGCAGGGCTTTATTATTTTTTCGCCGCACAAGATGGAAAACGTTACAGGCTCCTGGCCTGGCTCTATGTGACGGAGTTTGCGTTTTTCTTTTTTGCCAAAGGACGCGGCTACTATTTGGCGCCGGCATACCCGATGCTGTTTGCCGGGGGCAGCGTGCTGTGGCAGCGATGGATCGCTTCTCTTTCGCGCGTGTGGTCGCGCGTGGTGGAGGCAGTTACGTTCGCGGCGCTGGCAGTTGGCGGAGTGCTGGCGTGCGCGTTCATCCTCCCCATTAATCCGGTGATTTCGAAGGATAATTTCGCATTGCGGAATAACGGCGATTTGCGGGAGGAAATCGGATGGACTGATTTGGTGGCGGCGGTGGCGAAAGTTCGCGATGCCCTTTCGGCGGACGAGCGAAGCAATTACGGAATCGTGGTGGGCAATTATGGGGAAACCGGGTCCATCGACCTGCTAGGCCCGGCTTACGGCCTGCCCGAGACGATCAGCAGCACAAACTCGGCGTGGTTTCGCGGTTACGGTAATCCGCCACCGAAAACTCTGATCATCGTGGGGCTGCCGCGCGATTATGTGGACAAAATGTTTCAGTCCTGCCGGCTCGCGGGACATAACGGCAATCCCTACGGAATCAAGAATGAGGAAAGCGAGGACCATCCCGATATTTTCGTGTGCGGAGCGCCGCGGGAATCCTGGCCGCAATTCTGGGATGATTTTCAATCGTACGGATAATGCTTTGTTAACGCTTTCCTAGCGCCGGGCTTCCGACCGGCGGCATCTAGTATTTATGCGAATCAAACCACGAGGCCGTACTGAAGTGCGGCGCTAGAAAGTCAAGAGCAGGCACCCGCAGATTTGGCTGCCCCGGATTCTTTGTGGAGCGCAGCGTGACGCTTCATTAGCAATTCTTCGCCGAGCGGGACAGCAGTCAATACCCCCACGATTTTTTCCGACGCGAGCCCTTCGCCGTACGGATTGGTCATGCCTTCAAGACCGCGGCGGAATGCAACACTTTTGGCTTTAGCGATCGCGGCGAGTATTGAAGCAGTGTCCGGCGCAGCGTCAATCACGTTGCGCGCACGTTCTCTGCCCTGCTGGCGAAGTCCAATGTTCACCGTGGGCAGCGCGAAAGAAGCTGACTCCATAATTCCGCTGCTCGAATTTCCGAGAAGAACATCAACCCGTCTCAGCAAGCTCCAATAGGTTAGCGCGTCGAGATTGACAAATATCTGAGCGCCTTCGCGAGATGCCGCGAACGAGCGCGCGCGCTCAATTAAATTGCGGCTGCCCGAGTCGGCGTTCGGGTAGCAGAACAGAATCTGATCGGAAACCATTTGCAAAGCGCCGAATAAGGCACCGGTTTCCCGTACAGTATCGCGCGCAATCGTAACCGGATGATATGCAACAAGAGTTGTCGGATGCTTCAGCGTGACGCCAAGCCGCTCCTCAAGCTGCTCGCGAGTATAAAGCGTTTGTCTGCGCAAGTGATCGAGCGATGGCGCTCCTGCCCGATGAACTCGCCAGGGCTCTTCACCCATCGATATCACTCGCTCACGCGCAGCGTGCGTTGAAGTGAAATGAATGTGGCTCATCATCGTAAGCGCATTCCGAACCGCGTCATCGATTGCCCCTTCGCTGATCTCGCCGCCTTCGATGTGCACGATGGGGATGCGCAGAGTCAAGGCCACCGAAGCGGGCGCGAGCATTTCGTAACGGTCGGCGATGAGCAGAACCAAATCCGGACGCATGCGACCAAGCGCGTCAGCAAGACTGAGCGTGGCGACGCCGATTGTCTTTGCCATGCCCACATCGGTATCGGAGCTAAGCAAGCATTCAATCCGCTCGGCGATTTCAAAACCGTCACGCTCGATTTCTTGAATGGTAGCGCCAAACTCAGGCGAAAGGTGCGCGCCGAACGCAATCATTTTCAACACCACGTCCGGATGCGCGGAAAGATCTCGCAGCGGCCAGTACAAATGGCTGTAGTCCGCGCGAGAAGTTGTGACCACGGCGATCTTGCGTTTCATAATCGGATAGTTGACTCCGAGCAGATTATAAAGAGCATCGGCGCGAATGTCTCTGCTCGAATGCGAATATCCCGAACGAAATCCAGGTTTGGTTTTTGTCACGCCGCCCCATTCGGGCTCGGTATACTCGGGAGGACTAGGAGGTCGACTTTTGCGGCGGCCAAGGTTCCAGGAGTTGCTCTTTTCGGTAGATGAGGGCGTTTATATCGGAGGGAGCTAGTTCGATGTTGTGGCCATGCGTGATCGCATCCGTCGGACACGCTTCTACGCAATAGCCGCAAAAAATACATCGCGAGTAATCGATGTTGTAAACTTTTGCGTAACGCTCGCCTGCCGAGATGCGGTCGGCGTCAGTATTTTCCGCAGCTTCGATGTAAATGCAGTTCGCAGGACACGCCGCCGAGCACAAAAAGCATCCAACGCATTTTTCAAGGCCATTTTCGTCCCGTTGCAAAACGTGGATTCCGCGATAACGCGGTTGAACGCTCGCCGGGACGTCCGGATAGGACTCCGTCGTGGGCTTACGAAACATGGTGCGCAACGTCACGCTGAAACCCTTGTAGAGCGTGACGAACGTCTCGCCCACTTCTTTCACCATTGATGGCATCGCATTGACTTTAGCAGAGTGTTGAATCAGAGGCAATTTGGTAAGGCGCCATCTCTTTCGAATTCCGCAGCAAGTTCGAGCGGCAATTGATCAGCGGAATGTCAGAATCGATCCCGAGGGCGACAATTGCGAAGAACATACGGAGCGCTAGAACGACGAGATTGTTTCTACTCACCCGGAGGAGAAACCGGCGGTTTCTCCTTCAATTTCCCCTTCCCCGTGATAGCGGCGATGATCTGACGACCGTGAAAACGTCCGTTCTCGATAAAAATCTCCGCGGTATGTTTCCCTCCAACGATTACTCCCGCCAGATAAATCCCCGGGACGTTGCTCTCCAAAGTCTCGGGATTGATTTCCGGCTTCCGCGAATCGGGATCTAAATGGACTCCTTGTTCTTTCAGGAATTCGAAATCTGGATGATAGCCGGTCAAAGCGAATACCTGCTCGGCCGGGACACTGTGTTCCCCGTCTGCGTTTTTAATCCAGACCTTTTCCGGCTCGATACGCGTCACCTCGGTGTTGAACATCGCGCGAATTTCTCCCGCGCGTATACGATTCTCGATGTCGGGCCTCACCCAATACTTCAGACTCTTGCCCATTTCCGGTCCGCGATGAATCAGAGTAACGCGCGCGCCGGAACGAAATAAATCAAGAGCCGCCTCCGCAGCAGAATTTCTTCCGCCCATGACGACCACGTCCTGGTTCCAGTAGGGATGCGCTTCGCTGAAATAGTGGCTGACGCGCGGCAGATCCTCGCCAGGGATACCGAGGACATTCGGCAGGTCGTAATAACCAGTTGCAAGAATAATTTTGCGAGCGTGATATTCAAGCTCAACTCCATCCTCATCCACCGCGTGAACTACAAAAGCGCCATCCAGCCCCCTGACGTTTTTCACGCGCTGGTATTGGCGAACGTCGATCCCGTAGTGTTCAACCGCGCGACGATAATATTTGAGCGCCTCTCCGCGAGTTGGTTTTCCCCCGGAAATAGTCATAGGTAGATCGCCGATTTCCATGCGCTCCGGTGTGGTGAAAAACAGCAAATTAATCGGATAGTGAAACAGTGAATTACAAAGACATCCCTTGTCGATCACAAGCGGACGCAGTCCTGCACGCTTAGCTTCAATCGCGCTCGCCAGCCCGGTAGGCCCAGCGCCGATGCATAGGACGTCGTAAGAATCGGTCATTCACATAGTGTGACTGAGCGGTGTTCAACTTTCAACTGAATGAGGGATTTTTACTCCGTGATCGGTTGCAATCCTCTTGCAACCGTTACCTACCTTTGCCGGAGGGGCCGCGCGCTGAGGTTTGTCGACGCCGCGGTGTATGCTGCGCGCTCGTGCGACGAGGAGTCAGCCCTTTCGATTCCTTCTGGACCAACAAACCGACCTGCACTTTCTTCGGCAACTTCGCGAAGATCACTGAATAAGCCTGCCTTAGTAAGCGCTCGACTTCCGTGCGCGGAAGCGCGTCGCTTGTCTCGAGAGAAACCCAATGCGCCCGGGCCAGGTATGGCGCAGGAATAATTCCAGGTCGTTCAATCAGTGCAGTAAAATCCCCAGGTGTGCATTTAAATCCAAGCCATCGATCGCCGGGTTCGAGCGCGACGACCGCGTACATCTTCTCGCCAATCTTGAAAACCAGATCATTTCCCCATTGAACTTTCTCAGTTGTGTGCGGGAGCGCCAGGCAGTATTCGCGAATCCAATCGATGTCCATACAGAAAGGCTAGCGCCAGACTGTTTGAAAGTCGAGCCCGGCGAAAGCGTCTATAAATGGCGTCGAGAAGTTTTCAGGGGTAGGGTAAAAGCAGCTCTGCAAGTTCTGTTGAGAACGCCAGGAGCTCATCGAGCCGCGCTTGCGTCACTTCAAGCTTTTCTTTTTTCCATACAAACCATTCGCGACCCTGCTGCTTTAGACGCACGCTGAAGTTCCCGCCCACAAGACACGCCGGCTGGCCGTGGACGTTGAACGATCCGCCCACGACCGGAGCCAGCAACGCGGCGCAATTGCCTCTGCGCACCCCGACGTAATTTGCGTACATAGGGAAAGCTACAATCTGAAAGTCGCGCTTATGCAAGCATTCGAGGACCGAGATTTGTCGCGGCGTGAGATGATCCATCACCGACAGAATATCAGCAAACACTTCTCACTTCGCAAAGGAGATGGCATTGCCAATCAATCGGCGAAGGCGATCGGAGAATGCCACCTCCGCTTTTCAGCTGCCAACAGCTTGCGGCAAGCTCCAGTGCTGCCACACACTAATTACCCGCAGTGAAAAACAAACAAACCCTCCCAGGATTGCCGCTAGTGTTGGAGGGAGCCGCAGTTTCGTCGCCACGATCATAACTATTGCTCCAGCAAGCGCCGCGCTAGCGTATATATCTGCCCGCAAAACCGCAGGAACCTGCGCCAGCAAAACATCGCGCACTGTTCCGCCGCCCACGCCCGTGATCGTTCCGAGCAAAGCGGCAACAAGAGGATGCATCTTGTACACTAACGCCTTCTCCGTGCCGGCCACCGCAAACAGCGCCAACGCCGCGGCGTCTAGCGTGATAATAACTGAAGCGGGAACTTGCCGAATCAGCGGATGCAGAAAGAAAACGATTGCGCCACCGGCAAACGCTGCGGCCGGATAGCGCCAATCGCGAAGAGATGCGGGCGGTACAGCGCCAATCAACACGTCGCGTATGATTCCGCCCACCAGCGCCGTAGCAAATGCGAGCACCATCACGCCGAACAGGTCGAGGTTCGCCGCCACCGCTGCCAGCGCCCCTTCAATTGCAAATAAAAGCGTCCCGGCCAAATCGACCGTGAGCAACAGTTTGCTGGGAGTGAAGACCATAGCGAGCGAGGGAAGAATATGATGCAGCGTGCAACAAAGACAAGTCGCAACCGAGGCGGCAGCGGAAGCGAGAAAGAAGTAGCCCTCGAATCCTACAACGTTACAGCCAAATACTACGACGCCGCTTATGCGACCAAACAAGATTTGGTGGATCTGCCGTTTTATCTCGATTTGGCCAAAGCTTCTGGTGGCCCCGTTCTGGAGATTGCCTGCGGGACGGGCCGCGTCTTGCTTCCCATCGCGCGCGAAAACATCGACATCGACGGCGTGGACAATTCCCTCCCTATGCTCCGAGTGCTGAAATCGCACATTGACAACGAGCCGGCCGAGATTCGTCGCCGTATAACTCTTCACGAAGGAGACATGCGCGACTTCCGTTTGCGCGAGAAATTCCCGCTGGTCATTATTCCCTTCCGGCCTTTACAGCATATGTACACCCTGCAAGATCAACTAAGGGCTCTCGCCACCGCCGCATTTCATTTGCAGAAGAATGGAATCCTCGCCTTCGACCTCTTTTATCCGAAAATGGAATTGATATCGGCAGGCGTAGGCCAGGAAATAGTGGATCTGGAGTGGCAGGCAAATTCAAATTCCGTCGTTCGCCGGTATTTCAGAAAAGATTCCGTGGACAAGATCAACCAGGTTTTCAGCTTCACCTTCATTTTTAGAACTTATAAAGGTGACAAGCTAGTGCACCAGGAATCGGAACCGTTCAAGCTTTCTTACTACAGCTATCCTCAGCTGAAAGCGCTCTTCCGCCTTGCGCGGCTGGAACCAGTAGCAGAATACGGCTCGTTCGCCAAGACGCCGCTAGACAATACCGCAGAACAAATGATCTTCCTCCTAAAAAAGAGCTAATTAGAGCGATCTCTCGCGCGAATTCAACGCGCCTGATTCGAAAAAGATTCAATGGTCGCGCGAGGAGCCTGGGGAGTAAAATCGCCCCGGTTCCGCTCGAAGGAGCCGGGTCAGCGTTTCCCCCATCCCGCGAGCGGCGATCACAGCAGGCGCAGGCAAGTGGAGGTGTGAAATGCCGACAGTCCATCCAACCCAGGGATTGCAAGGAGCGGAGAAATTCGTCAAGAAAGCGAGTGGCTTATACATTGCGATGGCGGTGGCGTTTATCATTCTCGGGCTCATGGCGATCGTTGAGCCCGGAGTTGCGGGGTTGGCCGTCACAGTTCTGGTTGGCTGGCTTCTGATTTTTGGTGGCGGGGCGCATTTGGTTGCGGCCTTCAGCGGGGGTGGAGCCGGACGCGTGATGTGGCACGTGCTGGTCGGACTTCTGTACTTCGTCGGCGGAATTTACTTCCTGATGCACCCGCTATTGGGGCTAGGATCGCTGACTTTGCTGTTGGGCGTAATCATCCTCATTGCTGCAGTATTTGAACTCGTCGCGTATTTTCGCGCGCGCGGTGAAGCCGGCTCAGGCTGGCTTCTGATGAACGGCCTGATAACACTGCTGCTCGGTGGGCTAATCTATTTCCATTGGCCGTCGAGCTCCGTGTGGGCAATCGGAACATTGGTGGGCGTGAACTTGCTGATGACCGGAATTTCGAGACTGATGCTGGGCCTGGCGGCGCGAAAACTAGCAACCGCTTGAGCAAATCGGGAATTGCCTTTCCTGCGTTTCGCAGTCAGGACAATTCCGAAGACAAACTAATTACGCCGCTGAAGACGAAATAGACCCAGACTCGATTTCGCGCAGAATCGTGCGAAGAGCGGCCGACAACTCTTCGCGGCTCACATGGCTCTTGCGAAATTGTACGCGCACGTGGAAGGCATCGTCCTGCGCGCGATAGTCAAACAGAAACGGTTGCGGCCTCGAATCTGGCCCTGATTCTTGCTTACGCGCTTTACGGGCTTCATCGCGCGTCAAGCCGCCTTGCGCGATGCGATGAACCATCTCATGCATCTTTTTCTCGTTCGGCTGGCGTGACACTTGCAGCAACAACGACTTCGAAAATATCCCGCGCTCGATGCATTCTTTGCGAACCGCGTCCGGTATCACGGTCAGAGACATCGTCTCTGTCACCGACGACCGTGCCCGCCCGATCTTCTTCGCGATATCGTCGTGCGTGTAATCGAAATGCGTCGCCAGACGCTGCAAGCCATCCGCTTCTTCAAATGGCGTCAAATCCTTGCGCTGCAGATTCTCGATCAGACCAATCTCCAGCGTCTCCGCATCATCCGCAATCTTCTCGATGCATGGCAGCTCGTGCAACCCAGCCGCTTTCGACGCGTGGTATCGCCGTTCACCGGAAATAATGTAGTAGGTATCTTCGCGAGGAATGAAGCGCACCAGCAACGGCTCGAGCACGCCTTTCGCGCGTATCGAATCAGTGAGTTCGCGTAGGTCGCCCAACGCTTTTCGCGGCTGGTCCGGATTTGGACGCACCTTGTCGAGCGGAATCATCCGCCCGATGGACGCTCCGCTGAAGCTGGTCAGCGTCTCAACATAATGCGCGTCATGCCGCATCTTGAGAGTGACGGGTAACCCGATCCTCTTGGACACGTTGCAATACCTCCTGAGCAAGCTTTTTGTATTCTTCCGCGCCCGATGATTTCGGCGCGAACGCAAATACAGTCTCTTTGTATGCTGGACTTTCTTCCAGGCGGACGTTCTTGCTAATCCGCGTCTTGAAAAGAGCGTCGCCAAACACCGCGCGAATCTGTTCGTGTGTATCGCGCGAAATATTTGTGCGCTTATCAAATAGTGTGATTACCACGCCCAGCACTTTCAAGTCCGGATTAGGACGCGCCCGAATCCGCGCATAGGTTTCCAGCAAATCGTCAGTTCCCTCGATCGCGAAATACGCAGCCTGAATCGGAACGAGCAAATGCGTGGACGCCACCAGCGCGTTGACCGTCAATATGCCCAGCGCCGGAGGCGTGTCCAGCACTATGAATTCATAATCTTTCAGCACCGGAGTTAACGCATCCTTCAGCTTGAAGGGCGCGTCAAACTGTCCCGCGAGCTGCTGCTCCAGCCGAGCCAGCGCCAATTTCCCCGGCGCCACAAAAAGGTAGGGGTCTTTCGTGGGCTTTACGATCTTGGACATCTCCGCCGGATGCTCGGCGAACAGGTCATACATCGAAGTTTGAATGTCAGACGACTCAAAAAATGCGATGGTGGCGTTCGATTGCGGATCCAGATCGATGAGAAGGGTTTTCTTTTTCTTTAACGCGATGGCGGCGGCTAGATTTATCGACGTCGTGGTCTTTCCGACGCCGCCTTTTTGATTGGCGACCGCGATGACGTAGGTCAATCGTTCCCTCAGCCTGTCGCGCAACCGGGGGCCTACATATGGGCGCCCGCGGCCCTAGCTACACCACCGGTTACACCACAAGTAGCCCAACTCTACTCACTTGCCTAGTCCCTGCGCAAGCAAAAAATAGCGTTACACGCTGGAATCTCGCTTTTTGTCCAACATTCCTGCTCTACATGCTGTGTTACTCTGGCGCCTCAAAGTGTACAGGAGAGGAATCGCATGGCCGCCCCCAGCCCGCTCGCCCAGCATTCCCAGCGGCCCAACCTCCTCGCTCCCCTCTGGCACACCATCATCCTGATTCTTTTTGTCCTGGCCACCGCCTATTTCCAATCGCGCAATCACATCGAAAACCACAAAATCACCCAACGCGTCGTCCTCTACGCCTTCATGATCTGCTTTGAGTGGATTTTGTTCGCGTATGTCTGGTTCCTCGGCGTCCGCCCGACCGGACGAAGGCTCAGCGAAGTAATCGGCGGAAGATGGGTGAGCGCCCGCGACGTTTGGCGCGACATGGGCGCCGCACTCGTATTCTGGTTGATCGTGGCCGCCTTTCTCCTTCTGGCGGGCCTGGCTCTCGGCCCGAGTTCTGAAATGAACAAAGTAGTGCAGGTCATCATGCCCAGAAGCCCGATTGAAATGGTCGTGAGGGTCTTGCTGTCAATCTCCGCAGGATTCTGCGAGGAGTTCGTATTCCGCGGCTATTTGCAAACGCAATTTCTTGCGTTCACGGGGAGCGACGCCGCCGCCATTGCAGCGCAAGCCCTCATCTTCGGCGTAGCGCATCTGTACCAGGGCGTCAAAGGCCTGCTGATTGTTACGGTGTACGGCGCGCTTTTCGGAATCCTCGCCGTAGTGCGCAAGAACCTCAGGCTCGGCATGATTCAGCACCCCTTGCAAGATTCGTCAGCAGGGATTGGCGTCAGCCTGGCGGCAAAACATCTTCCCAAGCCGCTGTCGTTTTTCTAATTGAAGTTAGTACCCCAATCGCTGGAATTTACTGCGCAGGGTCACGCAACTACATCTTGTAACGTCCAAGGTCTTCGTCGTTCAAATTCTCCAGCCACTTGCGCAATTCTTCGCTCGAACTCTTCTCCGAAACCGCGCCGGCCTTCTTGGAATGTTTCAGCACTTCGTCTTCGACAAAAATCGGGCAATCCAGCCGCAACGCCAGGGCCAACGCATCGCTGGGCCGTGAGTCCATCGACATCGTCTGCCCGTCGCGCTCCATCCAAATCAGCGCGTAGAACGTATCGTCCTTCAAATCGCACACCACCACGCGCTGCACGTGAACGTTGAGTCCCGTCAGCACATTTTTCAGCAGGTCGTGAGTCATCGGACGCGGCGTTTGCACTTTCTCGATTTCCAACGCAATCGCGTTTGCTTCGTAAATCCCCACCCATATCGGCAGCACGCCGTTGCCGGCAGTTTCCTTCAACACCACTACAGGCATGTTGGTCACAGGATCCATCATCAGACCTCGTATCTTTACTTCGAGTTCCATGGTGGCCTCCCCGACTGCCCTAGAGTACGTGCTCGCCCACTAAACTATTCGGCCCGCCGCGCGTTACTCTCACTGGAACGTATTCTCCCAGAAGATTCTCGCGCGTTGAAGTGAAATTTATCAGCCGGTTGCTGGTAGAACGTCCGGTCCACTGCCCGCGCGCTGCGTGCCGCCCATCTACCAGCACTTCAAAAGTTTCGTCAACAAGTTTATCGTTGTTCGCAATCTGTATCTGGCGCTGCCGTTCGTTCAAAACCGCCAGCCGCCGGCTCTTTTCTTCTTCCGGCACCGCATCCGGCATATCTTTCGCAGAAGTATTCGGCCGCGGCGAATACGTAAACGAAAAAATCGCGTCGTATTGCGCCGCATCCAGCAGCGTCACCGACTCTTCAAAGTCCGCCGCGGTCTCGCCCGGAAATCCCACAATAATGTCGCTCGTCACGCTGATCGGCCGCTTCGCTGCGCGTATCCATTCAATCTTCTGTAAATAATCTCCGCGCGTGTAGCTGCGTCGCATAGCGCGCAACACTCTGTCGGAGCCCGATTGCACCGGCAAGTGCACATGGTCGCAAAGCGCAGGCGTCTCGTCGATCGCTTGAACGATCTCGCGGTGAAAATCATTCGGATGCGAAGTCGTAAATCGCACGCGCCGAATCCCCTCGACCGATGCCACGGCCCGCAACAAATCCACAAAACTCCATTTTCGCGTCGATGGATCGCGGTAGGAATTCACGGTTTGCCCCAAAAGTTGAATTTCTGTGTAACCCGCGCTCGCCAGCCGCTGCGCTTCAGCAATCACAGCCTCGCTGGCCCGGCTGCGCTCCGGCCCACGCGTGTGCGGCACCACGCAGTACGCGCAGGAATAATCACACCCTTCAATAATCGTGATGTACGCGCGAATTAAATTGTCGCGCCGCGTAATCTCTGTCTCAAAGGTTTCGCCGGTATCGAGGTCCAGCCCCGTCACGCGCCGCCCGCCCTTTTCAAGTTGTGCCAGCAACTCAGGCAGCTTCCCGTAACTGGCCGACCCGCACACCAAACTAACCCACGGCGCGCGCTCAAATATTTCCTCTCCTTCTTGCTGCGCCACACATCCCAACACCCCAATTATTTTTCCGCTGGCAACCGTCTTCCAATCTCCCAGCCGCGCGAAAACTTTCTGCGCCGCCTTCTCCCGTATGCTGCAAGTGTTGTAAAGAACCAAATCCGCCAGCGCCGGATTCTCCACCGCCCGATACCCGCGTCCCAGCAGCACGCCGCAGACCTTCTCCGAATCGTGCGCATTCATCTGGCAGCCAAATGTCTCCAGGTAAAAGGATTTCTTCCCGTCTGAAGATTCCGAGGAGATAGCAGAATTCGTAAGGTCTGGGTCCGAAGCAGTCGTACCGTTTGAAGCGTTTACAGCAAAAGATCCCAAGTGCCCATGCCTTGCCGAAGGCGCAGGTGCAAACGCCAGGTGCCCTGCGAGCGATTCAATCCCAACATCAAACGTTCTGCTCATGGACGAATTCAATTCTAGCACGTTTGAACTCGCCGTCCCCGCACCCTCGAGTCCTGGTAGTCGGTCGGCTTTCCGGGTACCGACTTCTTAGGAGTTGACCGAGTGCGTTCGCTGATTGGAATTTGCCTATGGCGCCTGCGATTGGGGATTATCATTGGCCTCGGGTCTATCCTCGGAGCGGTGCCTTAAATGGAATCGCAGTTCCCAAGCGACTGGCGTGACCGCAATTCAGGCGGAGGCCACATGACAGCTGGCGTTCAAGGGATACCCGAGGGCGCCTCAGTCGTAATACCGAGGCTGTTTTGCCTCGACGTTGCGGCTGAGATTGATTTTTGCAAGAACACGTTTGGCGCAATGGAGCGCGTGCCCCGCCCGGGTCCGGGCGGAAACGTGGCCCATGCATTGATGATTATTGGCCCGGCAATGATCATGTTCGAGGCGGAGTGGCCTGGGCTGCCGAGTCGCGCTCCACAACTCGACGGCAGTTCGCCTGTGGTGATCTACCTCTACGTAGAGGATGTGGACCAGACGGTGGACCGGGCTGTTGCGGGCGGGGCCAAGATCCTCTTTCCAGTGGCGAATCAGTTCTGGGGCGACCGCGTTGGATGGGTGATGGATCCGTCAGGACATGTATGGACCATTGCTACCCACATCGAGGAAACCTCAGAGGACCAAAGGCGACAGCGGTGGTCGAACATCCAATCGGGCAAGACATGATATCGCTGCGTTCCTAGGGCGGTCACTCGAAGTCCGGGATGCCGGTGACCTGCCGTTGGCACTGATCATTTTGCGTAACCATCCAGTCATGCCCGGCAAGTTTGCGCTGCAAATCGCATCCGTGCGCCTATCCGCGGTTAAACTGTCAGAACGATCATTGGCTTCCGGCGGCTTTGTGCATCGGTCTTCCCTGTCTCTGATCGATGATCTCCAAAATCCGCTCGGCTGCTCCGATGGCAGTGATCACGATGCTTTCGCATGCCGGCGCGCCTGCTCGTCCATCCCAGTTCCAATCCTTTAAACGCGGCGCCGCCATTACCGCCGCCATGATTCCGATAACTCGCTTCCGCCCTTCGTCCATAGGCATAATATCCTAGCATATTCGCTTTTTGTTCGCCTATAAATTTTCGACAAACTACCCAACTCCCCTGATAGCCACTTCCCGAACTCCGGTGACAGAATCGCTACGTGCGAGTCCTGGTCGCAGACGATCACGAATCCGTGCGCAAAGGCCTGGGTAAAATCCTCGAGCTGCGCGGAGATCTGGAGGCCTTTGCCGAAGCCTGCGATGGCGAAGAGGCCGTCTCCATGATGCGGGAAGTAAACCCCGACTTGGTGATTCTCGACCTCAGCATGCCGCGCTGCACCGGCTTCGAAGCCGCACAAAAGATACGTGAACTCAGCCCCGACACACCCATTCTCTTTTTCTCCATCAAGACCGACCCGGCCGCAACGGTTTTGAAAGCCGTTGACGCCGCCCTCAGAAAGATTAGCTCCTTCCCGACAGATCGTTAGCGAGTCGCTAGCGAACCGCCGGCAAACCAATCCCGCGCTTCGCATTAACCTCGCAAACGGTCCAAGCAATCTCGGTCCCATCGAACTCACGAGCAATCCCATTAGGGGAAAGGTTCCCCCCTTTCTCCGGGACCATTAAATGCACACAGGCTCCCACCGCTAGACCTTCATCGCACAATGTGCTACGTTTTTTTAGTGACTGGAATACCAAGATGTGCAGCGCATCAAACGCCGAGAAACTCCAGG
>Ga0207015_1053_pt1 | contig 40253 bp, 37 predicted proteins | sample Alteio_BWMinCont_53_FD_153486 | JGI IMG/M metagenome (GOLD analysis project Ga0207015, IMG submission 153486) | Enriched cells from forest soil in Barre Woods Harvard Forest LTER site, Petersham, Massachusetts, United States -... | ecosystem: Environmental > Terrestrial > Soil > Temperate forest >...
TGTATCCTCCCAAGAACTGGGGAGTGCCATCACATCTTCGTCGCTTCCGGGCTTGAAACCGTTGTTAGCCAATGCGCTCACGTCTTCCCCCTTAGTTCACTACATAAACCGGATTGTCGTGCTCCACTGCTACGACCATGGATTTAAAGATATCGACGTCCCAGCTATCTGCGATTCGCAATCTCACAATCTCGTTTGTTTCAGACATTAATCGCCCGCGCAGCGGAACTCGTAGGTTGCCCGCTACCACTCGAAGAACCACCGGTTGGCCCATCCAGGCTGCGTATCCACCTTCCATGATCTGCCCCCTCCAAGCTCTTCCCTCGTACAGCTGCATCTTCGTACAGGGCTGCGGAGTGGCCAATGGTACAGGGGGCTATAGATGGTAGGAGAAAAGTACTAGCCGGGGGAGGCCGCACCTGCGGGGTTTAATGTTATTGTGTTTAGAGGACTTGCTGCCCCGTTGGCCGCATAAGAGTTCCAAGAAAGAAGCTAAATGATCGAATTCCTGAAGCAAATTCTAGCCCGCCTGTACGACATTGGCGGCCTGCTCGATTGGGGCGGGACGTTGATGGTCTGCGTCATCGTCTTCGTCGAAACCGGAATGTTCGTAGGCTTTTTTCTCCCGGGCGATTCCCTGCTGGTCACCGCCGGGGTGTTCGCCGGCGCGGGAAAGCTGCATTTGGCATGGCTGCTCTCGTGCGTCACCCTTTGCGCGATAGCCGGCGATCAATTGGGCTACTTCATTGGACGGAAAGCGGGTCCAAGCTTGTTCCGCCGCGAGGATTCCAGATTCTTTAAAAAGCGCCATCTTACCCAGGCTCACGAGTTCTACGAGCGCTACGGCGGCAAGACTATTATCCTGGCGCGGTTTATACCCATTATTCGGACTTTTTGTCCGCCGGTGGCTGGCGCGGCAGGAATGAAGTATTCACGCTACCTTGTTTACGACATCGTCGGAGGAATTTGCTGGGTCTGGGGGATGATTCTACTTGGCTTCACAATTGGGAAGTCGGATCCGCACATCGATAAGCATATCCACTATGTAATCGCCGCGGTTATCGTCGTTTCACTTCTTCCTGCCGCTTATCAGGGATGGAAGGCGCGCGGACGTAAAGACAGCAGTCCGCTCAATCCGGCGGAATCAGCGAAGGATTAATATTCGAAGCAATCTGACTAAATAGCTACTTGAGGAAAAGGCCTTCGCGCACTTGATCGCGCCCCACAAAGGTCTTCGACGAGCGGAACTTCCCGAAAATATCCAAAATTTCGCGGTTCTGAAAAATGCGAGCGTGAACGGACAGTGTTGACGCCGGCAAAAGTTCAATCGTCTGCGGATCCGATATCCGATAGCGAGAGAATCGTTCGGGAGTGCGGCTGTGAAAGAGCGAAAGAACTGCGCCACCGGGTTGCAGAATCGTGTACAAGCGGTCCATTACTTTGGGCAGTAGCTGCGCATCCAGGTAGTCGAAAATATCCCATGCTAGAACGCCGTGGAAATGTTCTGCAGGATACTCCAGCGCTGATTCAAGAAACTTATCCGCGAATATCGTCGGCGAAACTTCGGCCACTCCGTTTCCCACCGGGGCTGTTCGGAAATTTTCCTCTTCTGCGACCAGAAATTCTTTCCAGGCCCTCAATAAATCTTCGGTAGAAACGCGGAATCCCTTCTCGATGAAGAAAGTTAGAGTGGCCTGCGAAACCTGACCAAGATCCAGAATCCGCCCTTGTTTCGAATCGCTGAGCAGCCACAAAAATTCCTTCAGACCGTTGGAGACGCGAACGTTTGCGGAAGAGGTCGCCACCGCCGATGGTCCAGGTTTAGCGCGCGCGTCAGACACCGGCGTCGCAATCAGACGAGGTTTGGCTTGCCAGCTCATTGTGGTTTACTCGTCCTTGCCACTTGCGGACATGGCTTTCGCTTTTCCAACTTCCACGCTGGTCTCGGCGCTGGAATCGAACTGCAAGCCACTGGCACGCACCATCTCCACTTTGCCTCGCAACCGTGCTCCGTCTTCAATCGCAATCCGAGGCGTCAGAACACTGCCTTGCACTCGGCTAGCTGCGCCAAGATACAAGCGTTCGCTGGATTTAAGGTTCCCTAGCACCGTTCCTTCGATCATAATCTCCCGCGCTTCGATGTCCGCCTGTACCCGACCATTCGGACCCACCGTCACCCGAGCATTGGGGAGCCGGACCTTTCCTTGCGCTTCACCATCGATGTATAGGTCCGTGGTCCCGGAAATCTCGCCACTGATTTTCAGCCCGGCTGCAATGGTGGTCACGATCGTAGAAGGAGGTGCCGCCGGATGTACCGGGGCGGAGTTCTGCGGCGTCGGCGGAGCCGCCGCTGTATCGGGCGTTTGCTGAGTGTTTGCCGCGGGTGCTGGTATTACTGGACCCGAGGTATCGCTCGCCTGCGAAGACGGCTTGGCCTCGGCGGATTTATTCCACATTAGATTTCTCCCCCAGAATACTTAGGATCTACGCCGGGCGGCCAGGGTCCCAAGCGATGTCCAACTATAGTATAGAGGCGTCCCTGAGTAAATCGCGGCGTGGGGATAAGTGACGGTTTGGTACGGGCTCGCTGCTCACCCAGTCATGAACCTGATCTAACGGCTGCTCGGCCCCTTGTGCCCTCCCTCACTCAAGAGGTCTGCACCTCGTTGTGACGCAACTCCCATAAACAGACGATGTACCCCGCCGTTTCATAAAGAAATCTCTTTAGTCCCGCGCGATTTTCCCACCAATTGCTCGGATCGTACTCAGAATCAGGCGCTGAAATCACGCGAAGCTCAGTGCCTTTTGGGAGCGTACGAGCGAAAACATAATCCGAGCGGCGAGTGTGGTAGTTCGAGGTCACCAGCAGGACTCTCTTCCAGCCGTGCAATGCAATTTCCTGTGCATCGGCGACCGCTTCTTCGCGCGTATTCGCCGCACGGTGCGCTAAGGGCACAATCGCATTTGCAGGCACTCCTTGCGCTTTTAAATCGTGCTCCATTAGCTCGGCAATACCGGCGTAGGGACGCAGCAAGCGTCCACTGGCTAGAATGCGCGGCGCCATGCCAGATTTGAAAAGCTGCGCTGCGCGCGTTGCACGAGCCGCTTCGTAATTATCATCGCTGAGAATCACGATCACGTCTGAAACCTGCGGCGCTTCGTCCACCACCCAGAAATCTCCGGCAAAACGCAGAATTGGATAGCGCGCCAGATAAATAACGGCCACAAACACGATCAAGAAAATCAGAAATAAAAGTCTTGAGAAAATTCCGCCGCGCTGGCCAGCTCGTTTTCTCAAAAGATTCGCTCCTTCATCATTTGCCTGGGTCGATCTTGCGGAGCCTTTCCGCCGCTTCTTCGGGCAGCGTCCCATTAAAATAAATTTCCTTAATGCTATAAGACTTGCTTCTCTGCTGTACGATCGGAAGAATTTCGATGTGCCAGTGGTAGTCGCCCGCAATCGTGCGCCAATATTCGCTTAATTCACCCTTGGTTTGCAGCGTATTGGGAGCAGTATGCATCACCATGTGATAGCTTTCCGAAAATTTCAGCAGTCTTCGCAGTGTCCTTCCCAACAGGTTGGCCAGGTTGCGGCGGTTTTCGCCCGCCTGAGGAAATTCGAATTGGTGGTTGTGAGTTTTCGGCATTAGCCACACTTCGTAGGGCACGCGAGATGCGTACGGACAAAACGCATAGTAGTCCCCGGCATTATCTACCACGCGCTTGGCTTGCCGAATTTCCTGCCGCAGAATGTCGCAGAAAACGCAGCGCTCGCGGTCGCGGTACCATTCGCGCGCGGCGCGCAATTCATACAGAATTCGACGCGGGACAAACGTTGTGGCCGTGATTTGCGAATGCGCGTGCGGCCACTCTTCTCCCGCTTGGCCGCCTTGATTCTTGAATACGGTGACGTATTTGAATCTGGCGTCTCGTTTTAAGTCCGCGATACGCAGCGCATAAGCTTCCAGCACGTGCTCGATTTCTTCGTCTCTCATCTGCGCCAGTTGCCGCGTGTGCTCCGGGGTCTCCACGATAATTTCGTGGGCGCCGGTTGCAGCCATGCGATCGTAGATTCCTTCGGCTTCGCGTCCCGGCTCGCCTTCAATTCGATAGAGCGGACGAAAATGCGGATATACGCGCACCTGCCACGGTCCCTGTGCAGGCAAATACAGAATCGTGCTTGCCTGCGTGTGGGTCGCGGGACAAAGCGGGCAAGGATCCGGGCGAACTTTCTCGCGTTCCGGATGGCCCGCTACAACCCAGCTTCGAGTGATGGGATCTTTTCGTAGTTCCATTTTTCAACGTGACACAACTCAAGCAAAAAATTCGACGCGTCATCTTATTACAATGTCGCATGCTGACGCGCAAAACAAACAGCGTTGTCGCTCACTTGTAAATCACTTCTGAGGATGGTCTTAACTCGTACGGACAAGAGCAGGTGATTCCGCGCCGGCCGTTACCAAGGAATTGTACTCAAACATAGGTTTCTGCGTCCTGAAAGAACGTCAGGCAGGAACTACTCTTTGGAAAGTTTCTCGATCTTCTTCTTAACTTTTGCAGCGTCTGGCGCGTCTGGAAAAACTTGCAGGTATTCCTTGTAGTAATGCAGCGCCTCAGACTTATCACCTCTTTTCTCGTAAATCTCGGCGATTAGAAGACGGGGCTTCGCAAAATTGGGCCGCAAACGGATCGCGTCTTGAAATCGCCCGATGGCTGCGTCCATATCACCCTTGTGCATATAAAAAGTTCCCACATCGATGTCTTGAGCGGCGTGGAAGGGGTCCCATGCCGGATTATCTTCGGGCGGCAACACACCGGGTTTTGCGGCATTTGAAGGCGTCGGCTTCGCGCCCGAGCTTGGAGTCGTCGCAGGTTTCTCTGGCGTCGGCGCTGGCTGCGAGGCGGTCGGGTCGCCTGTCTGTTCTGGCTTCGCTGAGGAGGATTCACCCGGCCCCAGGGGCGGCGCTGCTGGTGGATGCGCCGAACCTGACTGATCAGCCGGCTGTGGCTTCTGTTGCGGTTGCGGATCCTGCCCCTGCTGAAAAGACCACGCCGGAGATCCGCACGCAGCTATCAGCAGCGCCAGTCTTAGCATCCAATGAAGCATCGGCCTGCTTGAATTTGTTGCGTTTGCTATCATTAAAGTTGTACAGCCGACGGCGACTCAAACCCGCCGGCCGCTCAGATCCCAGTAATATTGTAACGCATCGATGGAACTCCGCGAAAAAGTCGCCAATTTGCCCATGCAGCCCGGAGTCTATCTATTCCGGGACGCCGCCGGAAACGTGCTGTATGTCGGAAAAGCCCAGTCCCTGCGCAACCGTGTGCGGTCGTACCTCCTGGATAAGAGCATACAAGACGCCAAAACCGGCTCCTTGATGCGCGAGGTTGTTGACGTCGACTACATCGTCGTTGACAACGTGAAAGAAGCGCTGGCGCTGGAAAACAATCTTATCAAGCAGCACCAGCCGAAATTCAACATCCTTCTTCGCGACGACAAAACATATCCTTACATTCAATACACTGCCTTCGAAAAATATCCTCGGGTCTACGTCACTCGCCGCCTAAAAAAAGATGGCTCGATTTATTTCGGTCCGTACTTCCCCGCCGGCCTGGCTTATCGCCTGGTCCACTTAATTCACAAACATTTCCTGGTTCCTTCCTGCACCGTGGACCTCACACGCAATCATCCGCGACCGTGTTTGCAGTATTACATTCATCGCTGCCTGGGTCCTTGCGTGAAGGGACTGGTCACCGATGAGCGATATGCCGAAGCAGCTCGCGATGTGCGCCTATTTCTGGAAGGCCGAGGCCGCGACCTCGCAAGCAGTGTGGAAGAACGCATGCGCATCGCGTCGGAACAAGAGCGCTACGAAGAGGCGGCTGGCTATCGCGACCTGCTGCGCACTCTCACGGAAATGGAAGAGCGCCAGAAAATTGCCGCGGCTTCCGGGGACGACACCGACGTCCTCGCCTGGTATGCCGAGCCTCCACAAGTTGCTGTAAATCTCTTCCACTTGCGAGGAGGACGCGTTGTGGACCGTCGCGATTTCTACTGGGAAGATCTAGAGGAGTTCGATCCCGCGGAATTTCTGCCGTCCCTACTGAAACAGCTTTATCTTGACGCCGCCTATCTGCCACGTTACATCAATACGCCCATGGCCTTTGAAGATTGCAAGTTGCTCGAGGAAGTCCTCACCGAGCGCGCCGGCCATCGCGTGGAAATTATTGCTCCCCAGCGAGGTCCAAAACACGCCTTCCTTGAACTGGTCGAGAGAAACGCCAAACAATCTTTCATCCAACGGTTCCGCGTTCTGAAGCCCAGCTCAAAAGCGATTATTGAAGCCGTGCAGTCCGCACTCAATCTCCCCACTCCCCCGCAACGAATCGAGTGCTTCGACATTTCGCATATCCAAGGTTCCGATACCGTGGCGTCCATGGTCGTTTGGGAATCGGGCCGCATGAAAAAGTCCGATTACCGGAAATTCATCATTCGCGGCGAAGCCATGCGCGACTGCGATGAAAAATCCGAGGGCCGCCTTCGCGACGATTTCGCCAGCATGCAGGAAGCCGTTGAGCGCCGCTACCACCGTTTGCAAAATGAAGGAAAGCCGCTGCCAAGCTTGATTTTGGTTGACGGAGGAATCGGCCAGCTCCACGCCGCCGCGAAAGCGCTGGAAAAACTTGCCATCATCAATCAACCGCTAGCCAGCATCGCAAAGAAAGAAGAGATACTTTACGTCTTGGGAAGAGAGGATGAGCCGATCGTGCTCGAACGCCACTCGCCGGTCCTGCACTTGATTCAGCAAATCCGCGACGAGACCCATCGCTTCGCCGTCACCTTCCACCGGCAGCGCCGTTCCAGCCGGCGGCTGCGCACATCGCTCACTGAGATTCCCGGCGTGGGCGAAAAGACGGCGCGGAAACTCCTTCGCCGCTTCGGCAGCGTCGCCCGTTTGAAACAGCTCACCGTAGGCGAACTCGCTTCCGAACTGCCGCGTTCGCGCGCCGAACATATTTACGCCGCGCTGCGTGCAGCCGATGCCCCGGTGGCAAACCGGCCAGCTCCGGAATCGCAAATCTAATTTCGCGGAATCGTCTCCTAGCTGCAGGTCTGATCTCTTGGTGAAATTTGGTTTGCTTTGATTCGGATGAGACGCATCATTGCAGAGTGGTTTTCGCAGCTAGCGGCAAGTCTTGCGATGATCCGCCGACCAGGAACGTATAAGTCCCCGGCGCCAGCTTCCATCCCTGGATAGACTCGTCGTAAATCGAGAGATATTTGCCATCTATCGCTATAGTCGTTTCCTTGCTTTCGCCCGCATTCAACGGGACTTTTGCCCAACCTACGAGTCTCTTGGGCGGCTCTCCGGCTTGCTGAGGCAGCGAGACGTAAACCTCGGCGATTTCCGATCCCGCCCGCCGCCCTGTATTCTTCACAGAAAAAGCTACACTCACGCCTTCGCTCGTCGAATGAACTCTTAAATCAGAATAACTATAGTTCGTGTACGACAGTCCATATCCAAACGGAAACAGCACCGTTTTATTCTCCGCGTCATACCACTTGTAGCCCACTTTAAATCCTTCATCGTAGCCAACGCTGAATGCAGGTTTAGCCTCCGGATCGGCGACATCGGGCGGCTGTGCGCCAGGCGGCGGAGTAGTAAGCTTGGCATGAGGCAGATCCGTCTCGCCGCGGGGAAACGTGAGCGGCAGCTTCGCGCTCGGATTCACATCGCCAAATAAAACGCGCGCAACGGCGTCAGCGCCTTTGCTCCCCGCGTACCACGCTTCCATGACGCCCTTCACCTTGTTGATCCATGGCATCGTCACCGCAGAGCCCGTCTCCAACAAGACGATCGTATGCGGATTTGCGCCCGCCACTTGCTCGATGAGTGCGTCCTGGCCGTCGGGAAGCGACAAATTTGGCAAATCCATGTCTTCACTCATCCACTGATATGCAAACACAATCGCGACATCCGAAATTCTCGCCAGCGCCGCTGCGGCCTCTCGATTTTCGCCCGAATCAAATCGCACATCCACCCCGAGAGATCTTTCTTTAACCGTCTTCAGCGGTGAAGTCGGAAACCAAACTTGCGCTTGCCACTCCGCGGCAGGCTTTCCGGGGGCATCCACTTGTGCAGATCCGGCCCCCGAAATCATGCCGGTATCCGCATGCGCTCCGATGATTGCGATGGATCGCACCGAGGCCGGGTCAAGCGGCAGCACTCCATCATTCTTCAGCAGAACGATGCTCTTTTCAGCAATCGCGCGCGACGTTTCGAGCCCACCTTCCACATCGACCACGCTCTTTTGCGTCGGAAAATCCACAATCCCGCTCGCAAATTCCGAACGCAGTATCCGACGAACGTGTTCGTCCAACTCCGACATCGGAATTACACCGGACCAAACCATTTTCTTCAGCTTATCGCCGTAGAAATCGTCCAGCGGCTCTTCATGATCTAAACCGGCCGCCGAAGCTTTCGCAGTGCTGTGAGTTCCTCCCCAGTCTGAGACGACAAATCCTTTAAAATTCCAATCCTTCTTCAACACGTCCGTCAGCAGGTATTTATTCTCACAAGCGAAATCGCCGTTGACCGCGTTGTACGCGCACATCACCGCGACAGGTTTCCCGATCTCGATCGCTACCTGGAACGCAAGGAGGTCGCTCTCCTGCATGGCACGCTTGCCGATGATTACGTTCACCTCGGCGCGCCCGCTTTCCTGATCATTCAGCGCGAAATGTTTGATGTCGCCAATCACATGCTGCGCTTGCTCGCATTTGATTCTGTTGCCGACCATGGTTCCGGCGAGGATGGGATCCTCGCCCTGGTACTCAAACGTCCGGCCGTTGCGCGGCTCGCGTGCCAGGTTCACTCCCCCGCCCAGGGACATGTTGTAGCCTTGCGCTCGCAGTTCGCGACCGATCAACGCGCCGTATTCGCAAGCGGTCCCTACGTCCCAGCTCGCTGCTAAAGCGATGTTCGCCGGCAACGCCGTGGAATAGCGCCCGTTCTGGGCGCTCGCGCGCACGCCATACGCAGCATCGCTCATTTGAATCATCGGAATCCCCAGCCGAGGTATCCCAAACACGAAGCCCGCTCCGCCATTGCTCGAACCCAAGTTCGGCATCGGCCTTCCCCAGCCCTGCATTCCATTGCCGTGCGTTAGCTCGATTTTTTCGTCCAGTGTCATTTCCTTCAGAACCATATCTGCCCGCTCTTCCGGCGACAATTTCGAATTCATCCAAGGATGCGCTTCGAGTCGATGAGCTGCAGCATCTGTCGAGGAATCTTGTGGGTAAACTGGACTGCAAAGAAGGACGACTGCAATCGCCGAAAAAACGGCGGTCTGCGCAAGTGAAAACCGAGTTTTCGTCTTTAGCATACGGCCTGCTAATCTAATCCAACAGCCGAATTTGGACTACTAAATCCGTATTTTCTTGGCTTGCCGAATTCAAAAAGGATTCGCCCCCTAACGGCCGCGCCTACAAACATTTCCCGCCCTTTCTAATGCTTTCGCGCCATTGCTTGTATTTAGGGGCTATGCTAAGGTCAAATTTACCGAATTTAACTTTGGAGGTGCTCTGTGGGCGACAGCAATGGGGGCTCGAAAGTCAGCTATTTTCTGGCGGGTTTGGGAATTGGCGCGCTTGTAGGTATCCTTTTCGCCCCAAAATCTGGCGAAGAAACAAGAGAATATCTCACCTCCAAGGCCGATGAAGGGCGCGACTACGCCCAGCGCAAGGCTCGGGAACTTCGCGAACGCGCGGAAGATTTGATCGAGCGCAGCAAAGAGATCATGGATCGACAGAAGGAAGGCGTTGCAGCGGCGGTGGAAGCGGGTAAAGACGCCTACCGGCGCGAAGCAAAAGCGTAGTTAGCAGCTGCGAGGAATTCCATGAACGTCTGGGTTGAAGCATTTATTGTGATTGCGGCGGTCGCCATCGTTGTTCAAATGGCAATCCTTTTGGGTATGTATATCCAGATGAAGACCGCGATCGAGAAGTTCACCACCATCGCGAGCGATGTGAAAGTTCGTGTCGACCCCATCTTGCTTCGCGTAAATCGCATCCTCGAAGACTCTGAAGACAAGATTGCCAGTATCACCTCCGATACCGCCGAGATTACTCGCCTGGCGCGTGGGCAAGCTCAGAGAATTGACCGCGTTGTGACCGATAGTTTGGAACGCTTACGCGTCCAGGTAATCCGCGCCGATCAAATCCTCGCCGGAGCGCTGGAAGTGATTGAAGACACCGGCACAAAGGTTCGCAAAACTTTGTGGGCGCCGGTGCAACAAGTGTCCGCAGTGTTGAAGGGCGTAAAAGTCGGAATCGATGTGCTTCGCGGCGCTCAAGGCCGTCGAGCCGAATCTGACGGCGCTACTCAAGACGAAGAACTTTTTATCTGATCCCGTAAAATTCAACGAATCCAGCCGCCACCGAGCACACGTTCGCCCGAATAAAACACAGCAGCTTGGCCCGGTGTGATGGCCCTCTGCGGCTCATCAAAAACAATTCGTGCGTCCGTCCGTCCAACCGCGCTGATTTCCGCATCCGCAGGTTCATGCCGATTTCGAATGCGAACCTTGGCGCGCACCAAGCCGTCTGGAAGCGCATAAGGAATCCAATTTACGTCGCGAACTTCGCACCTCGTGCTTCGCAGTTCGCGATCTTGGCCCACAACCAAACGGTTCTTTGCGCGATCCAGCGCGACCACATACATCGGGCGTCCTTCTGAAATACCCAATCCCTTTCGCTGGCCGACGGTATAGCGATGCAATCCCTTGTGCTCTCCAAGCACTTCACCGGCAGTAGTGACGATGTCGCCCGCCTCTTCCGGCAACGTTTGTCCTTGTTCGTGAAGATAACCTTCGATGAAGCGCACGTAATTTCCCGCAGGCACAAAGCAAATTTCCTGGCTCTCCGGCTTTTCCGCCACCGGCACTTGCAAGCGCCGCGCAATTTCGCGGACTGCACCCTTGGAAAGCTCTCCGAGCGGAAAATCGGTGCGTGCGAGCTGCTCCTGAGTCAGGCCAAAAAGAAAGTAGCTTTGGTCTTTCGATTCATCCACCGCGCGCAGGAGTTCGTATCGCCCGGATTCGGGATTGTGGCGCACGCGCGCGTAATGCCCCGTGGCAATGCGCTCTGCGCCAATTTGTCGCGCAGTCAGCAGTAACTGATCGAACTTCACGTGATTGTTGCAAAGCGTGCAAGGAATCGGAGTGCGGCCTTCCAAATAATTGTCCACGAAAGGGCGAATCACGTTCTTCTCAAACTCGCGCTCGAAGTTGACCACGTAAAACGGAATGCGCAGATGTTCCGCGACCCGGCGGGCATCATAGACATCGTCGATCGAACAGCAGCGATGTTGCGCAGGCGCAGCGCTCTGAAGCTGCGGCAAGCGCCGCTGATTCCAAAGCTGCATCGTCAATCCAATGATTGGCTGCCCGCTGGCGCTCATCATCGCCGCCACAGTGGAGCTGTCCACTCCGCCGCTCATGGCCACGGCGACATGCGCAACGCCGCCGGTGTCTGCACGGCGCCCACTTTGTTCCGCGATGCCGGGAGCTTCTGCCACCATTGCCTGTGTGGAACGGCGAGCACCCGCAGATTCGCAAAAAGGTTCGAGTTGGACTAGTTGGTTTAGCATCGGAAATTTACCGGGCATGCACCGTACTCAAGGCGCGGGGCGATAGTGCACGCAGTCGTTCCACCGTCGGTGGAATGATGGCAATGGCGCGATCGATCTCATCGGACGTCGTCCCAAGGCCCAAGCTGAACCGCAAACTCGATCGTGCTTCATCGGATGAGAGCCCCATCGCGAGCAGCACATGCGACGGCTCTACAGCCCCCGAAGAGCACGCCGCACCCGTCGAGCACGAAATACCTTGAAGGTCCAACGCGATGAGCAGCGCTTCTCCGCCCGCTCCTGCAAAAGCCAGATTCGTAGTGTTGGCCACGCGCCGCGAACGGTTTCCGTTCACACGCACAGCCGACAATACGCTCGTCAACGCCTCTTCCAAACGGTCGCGAAGAATTTCAATACCTGCATCGTTGGCCTCGCGATTTATTTCCGCCAGCTCGGCTGCCTTGCCGAAGCCAACAATTCCCGGAACATTTTCAGTGCCGGGACGGCGGTCGCGCTCATGATGTCCCCCATGAAATTGGGGCTCTATCGAAGTCCCTGCGCGAACGTACAGCGCACCAACTCCCTTCGGTCCATAAATCTTGTGCGCGGAGATGGAAAGCAAATTCACACCGAGACTTTCAACGTCGAGCGGCACCTTTCCGGCCGATTGCACTGCGTCGCAGTGAAAGTAAACGTCCGCCTCCGCGGCGATTCGGCCAATTTTCTCAATCGGTTGAATCGTGCCGAGTTCGTTGTTCGCATGCATCACGCTAATCAAAATTGTTTCGGGCCTCAATGCGCGACGAATATCCTGCGGATCGACGATTCCATCGGAACCTACCGAAACGTAGGTTACTTCGATTCCCTGCTGTTCAAGCGCTTGAGCAGCATTTAAGACGGCAGGATGCTCGATCGCCGTAGTAATAATGTGCTTGCGAGATTGATTCGAGGCCGCTACCGAACCAAAAAGCGCGAGGTTGTCGGCTTCCGTGCCTCCGCTTGTGAATACGATTTCCGCCGGCTTCGCGCCGATAAGTTCCGCAACCGAATCGCGAGCTGCATCTACTGCGGAACGTCCACGCTGTCCATAAGAATGAATCGAGCTCGCATTTCCAAAATTCTCGGCAAAATATGGCAGCATCGCTTCCAGGACCTCGCGGTCCACGGGTGTCGTAGCATTGTAATCAAGATAGATATGCATGGCCGTAACGTGAAGCATTCAGAATAGCGGCTGCGAGCCTATGTAGCAAGCGGGACCTGCGTAGGAAGGGTGCGGAAATACGCGGGTATGCCGTGAAAACGAAGTGTGCTCTATTGGCTTACCGGAGTTTCATCCACGATCTTGTAGCCGGATGGCACCTGGAACATCGTTGGATCGGGCTCGGCGCGATTTACCTGCGTCACCGTGACCGTTTGCTCGCCCGTGCGGGGGTCGTTGTGTTTCACCAGCATGTTGAGATGGAGATCTTCGGAATACCAGTATTCGTCGGTCACGACGATTGCTTGTCCCGTACCGCTAAACTGCGCAGGAATAGTTTTGCTTTTCCGGGTTCCATGAACTTGCACATTTTCCATCGTGTCGCTGCCCAGGTCTTCCCCTTGAACGGAAGAATTTGTGACCTGTCTTGAAGCGTCCACTTCCGGCTTGGGGAGTGCGCTTTCCCGGGCGATGTGCGTGGAAGGATCCATGAAAGTGCTCATTCGGTTCTGCGGATCGTACAAATGCATCGAAACAATCCGTGGAATTCCATTGAACGACGAGGGTACCAGGGTCCGCCTTTCGTTGTAAATGCGGCCCGCAGAGTCCCGCGCGATATTGTTAAACGTTTTCTTCTGCTCGGTGGAGCCGTCCGGCAGCGCTTGGGAACTTTCCACTTCAACAGTGGCAGAGAAAGGAACATTCGGCACAGGAGTAACAAAAACTCCGGCGATATGCTGCTCTACCCCGCGATACGGAGGCGGGGTTGACGCCGTCTCTTGGCAAAACGCTGTCGGCGACAAAAAAACAGCGAAGGCCAGCAACGAAGAAAACTTCATGACGCACTTCCTGGGCATGGTTACCTCCGCACGGACAATGTTAACTCAATCCTAGACAAAACCGAAGGAGTTCGCCCCCCAGGAGGGCACTGCGGGCAAAGACGATAAGTTGAACAGTTCGAAAAGCACGATTCCCACTGCAAGAAATACAGCGTATACCCGATGCATCGCGCGGCCTCATGACGATAACCTCCCAGCTAGCATGTCTGGCACCGGGGCGGTCCGAGAAGAAGGATAGATGCCCACCCGAATCTTGATAGCCGATGACCACGAAGTAGCCCGTGCCTCATTGAAATTGATGATTGGTAGCCGAAGCGATTGGGAGTTGGTGGCCCAAGCCGCAGACGGCGTGGAAGCCGTCGAAAAAGCCAAAGTGGAATGCCCGGATGTAGCAGTGCTGGACATACAGATGCCCGAACTCGACGGCATCCAAGCCGCGCAGCAGATTTTAGCCGCATGTCCCCGCGCGGCTATATTGGCAATCAGTCTTCACGAACCTCAGCCATTACTCGACAAGCTAAAACAGATAGGAGTGCGCGGCTTCGTTCCGAAGCGACGAATCGGCAGCGAACTTGTTCCCGCGGTTGAAACCATTCTGAGGGGCGGCCAGTGGTTCAAAGTTGCTTCGGAAAAAAATACGCTACAGCGCGGAGCGACTCAGGCCTAGCCACACCTCCCATGTTAAATCCCTGTTAACAACTCCTCTGCTGAACGTTAGCTGACTTATACTTCTGTTGTGAAAAAGCTGAACCGACAGGGAATGGCAGCACTGCTCGCACTGGGCGCCTTAGCGCTTGCCACCGGCTTCCTGTCAGCCGGTACTCGCGCGGTGGTAAACCATGCGATGAACCGGGCCATTCAAACCCAGGAAAAAACTGAATTGGGAGAATTTTATGTAGTGCGCCAGGCCGTTTCCAACAATGGTCCCGGGTGGTCCGACACTATCCTCGACGTGCGCGACGAAGTTGGCGGTGTACGCGTAGGCGAAATCCGAATCGCGCCATTGAACCGAAATTGTGCGCACATCGTCACCGTTAAGGCGGTGGAAATTGTGCTCCCAAATACGACTGCGGCAAAAGTAGCTAGACAATTTCGGCTCTGTTCTTACCCCGAAGACGATTTCGCCGGCGTGATTCAAGTGGCCAAGCGGAGTGACATCGAACCGGACAGCCTCGAGTCGGCCGCGAATCAAACAATCGTTGCGAAATGTGGCACCAAGGAGGTCTTGTACGAGCTTCCCGATCAGGATTTGCTGAAGTTCGAAGCCTTGAAGAGAGCTGATGCCAGAATTGCCGCACTTTGGAACTTGAAAGACGACGTCGAGGATCGCGCCTTCGGCAAGGATTTCGCCTTCGCCAAAGCCACCACCGAGCAGAACAAACAGCGCCAGGAGTTGGGTGCGAAATTTGTGCCCGAAATTCTAGCCGGCAAGTTCGACTCGGGTTTCGCCGATAGCGCTTGCGCCTTTGCAGAATGTCGTGACCACAACGCGAAGTCCGCTCTACAAGGTTACCAAGGACCTATCGACGATAAAGATCCGGCTTTCGCAGAACTGCTAAACTTCGCATCGCTCCATCTGGCGAAATCCGATCTTCCTTTCTATCCTCAGGAGGCACAACGCGCACTTGCGCAGGGCGAAGTGCGTCTAAGAATATTTTTTGACCCTTCCACTGGGGTTGTCAACAGCGTGGAACCTTTGTCAGGCGACGACAAATTACAAGACGCGTCCGTGAAAGCCGCGCAATCCTGGCGATTTGAAACAGGAGCAGCCTTGAAGTCGCCGAGTGAAGTAACGCTACGATTCGGATTTCATTGCCCGGCAAAATAAAAATCAGTCGCGCTGATAGAAGTGTGCGCCGACGCGGATAAGTTAGAACGAATTAACGACTCCACTTGATTCCAAACCTGCGGATCGCATTCAATCTCGGTGTGCGCCTTGGTTAAATAACGGTCCCACCACGGGTAGTCCGCGTAGCAATACACCGGCTTGGTTTTGTAGTCGAATCGATAATTCCCCATGATGCGCGTGCGCGACGGGTCCGCAGCGCGAATTTCAGCCCGCCCGTGCAACCGTCCGTAGGGCTGATAGAAATTGGCGGCTGCTCGTACGTTGGGCGGAATAATCGAGTCGTCCTCGTGGAATTTAGCAACGCTGTCGACCTGCACGGTGAGTAGCACGGGAATGCCCGCTTCACCAAGTCGGCGAGCGAGTTTGATGGCCGCCGACCCTCCCCAGCTATGCCCATAAATGACGATCCGGGCATTCTTCTTTTCATCATCCGTCAGCTTTCCGGCGTGTCGCGAATCCAGAAGTTCTACGATTTTCTTGTAGGCTTCATCTACATGACGATTGTCGAAAACCTGCACGTACACGCCCGAAGCATAGTCATGGCGCAGTCGGTTGGCGAGTTCCACTTCGCTATGCACGGGATCCTTGGGGCTCACAAATCCGCCAACAAATCCGATCACGATAGCCGGCGTGGATTCTGAATCGGAGGCCGCATGGACAAGCTGCGTTCCCAGTGAAAGCGTAATCAGCGACAGAAACAACAAAACTTGAAATAATCTGTGGGTTCGAAGCATTACCTACATCGATGATAACAAACTCGCGCGACCACACGAAGTCCCACAAGTAAATGCCGGTAGATTATCGGATCTAGCAAGTCGGCTATTCCGATTTCGCCGGGTCTTCGGCCCAAACAGCAGTCAGCACTAAAGCAACCGCAATCCCTAATGAAACCTCAATGAAACGATGCAAGGAAATTATCCAGGCTGCCTTGGGATGAGCGACCAACATGGTAATCGCTAGCGTGATTCCGGCAAAACGATAAGCGGCTCTCTCAAGGTTCAACGCGGAACACAGAATTCCCAGGGCAAATACGCCAACCGCGAAAATGAATATGTTCTCTCCAAAGTAGGTGGCTAACAATGCTCCAGCGGCGGCCCCGATCGCCGTACCGACAAAGCGCTGCCACGAAACTTTGAAAGAGCCCCCGAATGTGGATTGCGTAACTACCAGTGTGGTGATAGCGGCCCAGTACGATTCAGGTAGCTTGAAAAGTTGCGCGGTCAACAGCGAGATCAGTGCGCCAACGGTGATGCGCATTACGTGAATCACGCCCTGTTTGTCGAGCTTCAGGACGTCTGAGCTATCCTGGGCTGGCATACTGCCTCCTAACAAAAGCGCGTTGCCTGGCATCAGTCCCGCCGGCAAAAAACCTCAAGCCACTCCTTTGACGCTCGCCAGGCTATGGGCGGCTCATGCTATACCGCTTTTGAAACATTTCCCGCGCGCACGCGTAATATTAGACAAGAGAGGTGCGCCATGGACCAAAGCGATAGACCCAGGCACTTAGGCTCAATCACCGGTGCGCTATTCCTGATCGGCCTCGGAGTTTTCTTTCTTCTGATTAACTTGATGCCGAATTTCGATCCGTGGTCCGCGCTCTTTCGATACTGGCCGGTTGTGCTGATATTACTTGGCCTCGGGAAAATGTGGGACGCCTATCGCGTCCGTCAGAATCCGGGTACGCGCGATGCCGGATCCTCGGGGACCGTAGTGGCGCTGCTGGTTTTCCTGGCCATCATCGGTTTTGCGGTCCTGGTTGGAAAAGGCGGATCTGCTGCGACGGTTCACGATACTCAAAGCGTCGAGTTAGGGGGCGCCAAATCCGTGAATGCTGATATTGAGATGCCAGCCGGGAAACTGTTGTTGACCGGAGGATCCGGCCGCCTTCTCGATGCCGACTTCAATTATCGAACTGCGGAAGGAAAACCTCGCGCCTCCTATACCGTGAGTGGTGACCGAGGCCAGCTCGATATAACTCAAGAAGAAAAACACATTCATTTCGGCGGCCGGCGCAACGATTGGACGCTTCGTTTCGGCAACGCGATTCCTCTCGATCTCAAGCTCGAGTTAGGAGCTGGTCAGAGCGATCTGAATCTGAACAGCATGAATGTCACCCGCCTTGAAATTAATATCGGCGTAGGCCAAATGAATCTGGATCTCACGGGCGACCGAAAAGAAGATCTATTAGTGGATATTCAGGGCGGGGTAGGTTCCGCGCGAATCAAACTGCCGAAAAATATTGGAGTCCATGTGGACGCTTCCGGCGGCATTGGCAGTGTGAACGCCCACGGAATGCGCCGCGAAGGCGACGCTTACGTGAACGACGCGTACGGCAAAACTCACCCAACCATTCAAGTGAACGTGCAAGGCGGCGTAGGCGAAATCAGCTTGGTTCAGGAATAGGCTCGGCCGAGTCCGGCTGCGAGATCTTTCATCGCCTAGCGAAATTATTGAGGTAAAGATTTCTCCATAAAACTCACCTGATCACCTTTCATCTTCTTCAGCCCTTCGATAGGCAAATAGATCATGTGTCCGGCTTCGTATGTAGCGTAAGAAACGTTGCTGCGGTATTTCTGGGGTAAGTCGAGATGGTCGATGGTGTAATTCGCCGCAAAATACGGAGTGGCCAAATCGTAGTAGCCCTCCATTACCAGAACTTTTAAGTAAGGATTCTTAACGATGGCTTCCCGCAGCGCCGAAGCGGTGTCCGGAAATCCACGAATTGCCGATCCCCAGTCCCACTTGTCGAACCCCGCACTGGCGGCAAAGATGTAGTACGGCATATCGGTCTTGTAGCCTAACTCCGAACGAACATAGTTGTTAAAGACAGCAGTGAATGGCGGCTCCGTCGCCGACCCAGTTGGGTCGTAGAACTGCGTGTCCAGCAGTCCGTTGGGATCAGGACCAGTGAAGCGCCCGTCCAACCGTCCCACGCGCAACTTCTGATCGATCAGCAAATAGTGGGTAAATTTCGCAACGTCGATGCGCAGATTTGCTTCGTCGACTATTTCTTTGCTGATTCCGGTGAAGCGCGACAACTGCTCGATCACTTTTTGCCGCTCTTCGAGAGTGAGTGCGTCGCCCTTCGCCAGCGCCGGTGCATATTCTTCGTAAGACCACTTCTCAGATTCCGCCCTCGCTTTGGCCATGTCCTGCGCGAGATCCGGCGCAAGCTTGTGGTGATATCCGGCAATCATGGTGAAAGACGGCACCAGAAAAATGAACGGCTCATCGTTCGTTTTGTTGTCTTCCAGAGTCTCGAAATTCAGAACCATCGAGAGCAGCGTGATCCCGTTAAAAGAAATTCCTCGACCGGCCAGGTAACCCGCCACTCCCGCCGACCGCGTGGTTCCATAGCTTTCACCCAGCAAGAACAGCGGCGAACTCCAGCGCTCGTTGCGTGTGATGTAAAGGCGAATGAATTCGCTGAAGGATTCGATGTCACCCTTCACGCCCCAAAATTTCTTGAACGTTTCAGTGTCAGCGGCGCGGCTGAATCCTGTGCCGATCGCGTCAATCAGGACCAGATCGGTTTTATCCAGCAATGTGTACGGATTGTCTTCCGTACGGTACGGCGCTGGGGGCAGAAAACCTTCGGGCTGTAGCACCACTTTGCGCGGCCCCAGCGCTCCCATGTGCAGCCATATGGAAGCCGAACCCGGGCCGCCATTAAATGCAAAGGTCAGTGGACGCCTAGCCGCATCCTGTCCATCCAGTGTGTACGCGACAAAAAACATTTCCGCTTCGATCTTGCCATCCGCGCGTTTGATTGGAAGCCGCCCTGCGGCTGCTGTGTATTTCAGCAGTTTGCCGTCAACGGTGATTTGGTGGTGCGTCACCACCGGCGGCACTTCGGCCATGTCGAAGTGCTCTTCGTTGTCTTTATCCTTATCCCCACCCTCTCTGGAAGTTTTTTGTTCAGGCGCCGCGGCCGCCTCGGGATTCTTCGCGGCATTTTCCGGCAGCTTGTTCTCGGGAGTCTTGGCCGCCTGCTGCTCCGACTTCTTGGCCGGAGGCGCCTGATTTTGAGTCGCGTTGGATTGCGCAACTAGCGCGTTAGCCCAAAAGAACGAAAATATGACCGCCGCTATTAAAGAGCGCACCTCGGCCTCCCTCAGGAATTTCTTGGTAGCTGAAAAACGCCGACAGTCTATCTCACTTTTTCTTCGTCACCAAAGTATTGGTCCGTCGCGCATCTCTCGGAGATGTGATGCATCCAGGTTACTGAATGGCGCATGCTGTCTTGACACATCTGCAAGCGGGCGTTAGCGTCGAGGGGAAGCGCATGCATCAGCCACAGCGCGGAAATCACGGGAGCAAACTTTGGCGCGGCCCATCATCACCTTAACCACAGACTATGGCACCAACGACCATTTAGTCGGAGTCCTCAAAGGCGTCATTCTCAATATCAATCCGGAGGTGAACATCGTTGACATTACGCATAGCGTCCTGGCGCATGACGTTCTCGACGGTGCGTTGACAATCAGCCAGGCCTACAAATATTTTCCCGCAAAAACGATTCACTTGGTCGTGGTCGATCCCGGAGTGGGCACCGCGCGACGGCCCATCCTGGTTGCCGGCGACACGCACTATTTTGTGGCGCCCGACAACGGAGTGCTCTCCGCAATCTATGACAAATCGGAGTCGCTCTACGTGTGGAACATCACATCGGAACATTATTTCAGGCAGCCGGTCAGCAACACTTTTCACGGCCGCGACATTTTCGCGCCGGTGGCCGCCTGGCTCTCGAAATCATGGCAGACGGCGAGCTTTGGCGAAGAGGTCACCGACTTCGTTCGCTTTGCCATTCCGAAACCGAAAGTCTCCGGGAACACGGTGAAAGGAATCGTCCTGCGCACCGATAATTTTGGCAACCTCATTACGAATTTGACCTCGGAAGATGTTCCCGCGTTCGTTGCCCCTGATGCCAAATTTACGATTCGCGTCGGAAACGCCGCAGTGACGAAGTTGGTTCCCACATTCGCGCAAGGCACCGGCACCGAGCCCTTCGCAATTATTGGATCAAGCGGATACGTTGAGATTTGCGTCAATAAAGGTAACGCCGCCAGGACAATTGGTGCAGGTCGCGGCGCCGAAGTCACTGTCGAATTAGCTTAAGCAGAAAATCCGTACGCCGTCTCCCGCCAACCTAGCGGGCCAGTGTGGTAACCACGAGATAGGCGCGCATCCGCGGATCCATCCAATCTCGCAGCGCGTCGCCCAGAAGGTTGAACGCCAGCACAGCAGTCATCACTGCTAGAGCCGGAAAAATCACCAGGTGCGGAGCGTCGAACAAATGACCACGCGCGTCGTTCAACATAGCGCCCCAGCTTGGCGTCGGCGCCAAAACTCCCACACCCAAAAAACTCAACGTAGATTCCGCGAGTATCGCTCCAGCCATCGCTATGGTCGCTTGCACTAGAAGCGGCTGCAGAATATTCGGCAGCAGATGACGCACGAGAATGCGCATGTCGGAAGCACCCACAGAGCGCGCCGCCAGCACGTATTCCATTTCCTTCGCCTGCAGAATTTGCGCGCGAGCCAGTCGCGCATATCCCGCCCAACCGGTGATCACTAGCGCCAGAATCACTTTTCCCAGCCCCGGACCCAGAAACGCAGCGAATGCAATAGCTAGTAAAATGCCAGGGAATGAGAGAAATGCGTTGATCAACACGATGTTTACAAGACGGTCGAACCAGCCACCGAAATACCCTGCCAGCGCTCCGATTGCGAGCCCCACAATTCCCGCGCCCAGCACCACACTCACGCTCACGATCATCGAAACGCGCGCGCCAAAAATGATCCGCGAAAGAATGTCGCGGCCGAGCTCATCGGTCCCCAGCCAATGCCCTACGCTGGGAGCCATCAACCGCGCCGGAAGATTTTGCGCCGTAGGATCTGCGGGCGCGGTCCATGGCGCCGCAAGCGCAATGACAACAAGAAATAAAGTCAGCGCTAGCCCAACTCGTCCAGGCCCACTTTGACGAAGAAACTCGCGCAGACCTTTCATTCGAAGCGCACTCGCGGATCCACAAACGCATAAACCAAATCGGTGAGCAGGTTCACGAAAACGTACGAAACCGCAATCATCAAGATACAGCCCTGCAGTAACGGATAATCACGCGCACCGATCGCCTGAACCGCGAGCCTTCCAATTCCAGGCCACGAAAAAATCGATTCAGTGACGATCGTCCCTGCGAGCAACGTGCCGAATTGCAATCCCAGAATTGTAATAATCGGAATCAGCGCGTTGCGAAATGCGTGGCGAAACAGAACCGCAGATTCAGAAAGTCCTTTCGCACGTGCCGTGCGCACGTAATCGCTGGAAAGTTCTTCAATCACCGAACTGCGCACCATACGCGTCAAGATAGCCGCAAGCGCCGCTCCCAGCGTGACCGCCGGCAGAATCAAATGCGCAGGTCCGCCGCGTCCTGAAACCGGAAGCCAGCCAAGCATCACGGAGAATATAAGTATCAACACCGGCCCCAGCGCAAAATTTGGCACCGAAAGACCAAACAAAGTCAAAACGCCAATCGCGTGGTCCCTCGACCTCCCCCGTTTTTCCGCAGCCATCAGACCCGCCGGTATTCCGATGCCGGCGCAAACCAGCAGCGCAACAAACGCCAGTTCCAGCGTCGCCGGATAATGCGAAATCACAACTTGTAGCACGGGCTGCTGAAAACGAAACGACTCCCCAAGATTCCCGTGAGCAATTCCCGCCAAATAACGCCCGTATTGCACCGGAATTGGCAAGTCCAATCCCAATGTATGGCGAAGCTGCTGCAAATCGTCCGCTCGCGCCCCTTCCCCCAACATTTGTGCCACCGGGTCGCCCGGCACAATATGCGCGAGCATAAAAACCATCGTCACAATTAGCCAGAGCGCAGGCAAAGCAAGTAGAAGGCGGTAGGAAATGTAACGGATCATTTCGCGCGCCGCGCTTTCGCGGCAACTTTCTTTTGGACGGCCGGACTCGCATCTGTTTCCGCCGGCGAGGCAAACATATTTTTCCGCTCGGCAAGTTGCGCCAAAGCGTTCGCCGGCGCAGGTTCGGACGCACCCGTAATTGCAGGCGACGCCGTGACCCCAGCCGCGCGAAGCGGTTTGATTTTCACTCGCGAGACGCGGCGGTGTTCCATCTCCATCACCGTGAACCGATACCCATCCGCTTCGAAGCTTTCGCCGCCGCGAGGAATGAATCCGAGCCGGTTCAGCACAAAACCGCCTATCGTTTCGTACGACGGATCGTCCGGCAGAACAATGTTGTACTGCGTCTCCAACTCGCGCACGTTGATTCCAGCGTCAAAAATCATTCCGCCGTCAGGCAAAACCAGCGGATGTTCCACCACATCGAATTCGTCGTGAATCTCGCCGACCATTTGCTCCAGAATGTCTTCCAGCGTAGCAAGCCCGAGAATGCTTCCAAATTCGTCAACTACCATCGCCAGTCCGGTGCGCCGCGAACGAAACTCCACCAGCAGCTCGCTCACCGGTTTTGTTTCTGGAACGATCAAAACATCGCGCAGCATGTTTCGCAGCTGAAATTCCGTCGTCGGAATAGTTTCTTCCGCGCGCCGCGCGCGTTCAAGCAACACCCAAATCATATCCTTGATGTGTACGAAGCCGAGAATGTGGTCCAGCGTGCCTTCGTAAACAGGAATCCGCGACCGCTGCGTCGTCGCAAACATTTTCATCGCGTCTTCCAGGCTGGCGTCAGCCGGGAGCGCGTGCACGTCCGGTCGCGGCACCATCACCTCGCGCACTTGCACCTGATGCAACTCCATCGCTGCTTGAATGAATTTCACTTCCGGGGCGGGCAACAAACCGCGGTCCTGCGCCTGCTGAATCATCACCTGCAATTCCTCAGTGGACCGCACCAGCGTATGGCTATGCGGAGAAACAATTCCAAGCATACCCACAATTTTTTCAGCGAAGCCATCGAGCAAATCGATGGCCCAACGAAACGTGTTCAAGAACCAGTGAAACGGTCGCGCAATGATCAAAGCCACGCGTTCCGCTCGCGCCAGGCTCAGGCTTTTCGGCACCAGCTCGCCCAACACCACTTGCAACACCGTAAGCAACGCGAACGCGATCGTTAAGGCCACTCCGTTTGCGATCACAGCCGCCCACGGCCGCGGAATCGCCTGCACCAGCGGACTCAAAATTCCCGCCAGCGTAATTTCCCCAAGATAGCCGAGCGAAAGGCTGGCGAGCGTGATGCCCACTTGAACGCCCGAAACCACGCGGCTTAAATCGGCAAGAAGTGATTCCACAATTTTCGCCCGCGCATCGCCCTTTTCAACCAGTTGCCGTACACGCGAGAGACGCACGGCCACCAGAGAGAACTCCGCTGCGGCGAAAAATGCGTTCACCGCCACCAGAGCGAGCACCGCGAAGAGGTGTAGCGCTACCATGCGCGCGCGCCTTGCGGTAAGCGCGCAACCCACACTTGTTGCGAGCAGCGCCCCACACTCGCGTAGCTACAACATAATGGAGCGAGAGATAGCCGAGCCATCCGGGAATTTTACCAATACCAGCGTCTCAGCGGGAGAATTCCAAGCCTCCCTGCGCTACTCTGACAAGCAGAGAGTTTACTCCTTGAAAGCGGTCGCGAATCGAATGCTCACTCCTTCACCCCGAAAGGGCCGTTGCGCGCTTCTCGTCCGCTGAGCTAAACTCCGCCGCCAGTTGAGAGCAACAAAAAAGAGTGAAATGACGCGCGCTGATCGTATTTTCCGCAGCTTCGTCGCGGGACTTTTCCTGCTCGCCGGAATCGCGCTGATTGTCGGCTGGTGGATTATTCACCGCTCGCTTCCGGCGCTCGATGGCAGCGTGCAAGTCCCCGGCCTGAAAGGCGCGGTCATGATCGATCGCGACCACTGGGGTCGTCCCTGGATCCGCGCGAAATCGGTGGACGATTTGGTCACTGCGCAAGGCTACGTGATGGCGCAAGATCGCCTGTGGCAAATGGATTTGCTCCGTCGCGCGGCCGCCGGCGACTTGGCTGAAATCTTCGGCGAAGTCGCGCTTTCGTTCGATGAAGAAAATCGCACGCTCGGCATGCGTCAAGCCGCCGAACGCGCCGCCGCAAATTCTCCTCTCGACATCCGTAATCTTCTGGATTCTTACGCGCGCGGCGTAAATCAGTACCTAGACCAGCATGGTTCCCGCCTGCCCGTGGAATTTGCTTTGCTGCGTTATCAGCCGCGTCCCTGGACTCCGGCGGACACCTACCTCATCAGTCTCTATATGTACAAAACTCTCACCTCCACATGGAAGGAAAAATTGAATCGCCAGTGGGTGAGTCAAAAAGTAGGACCCGAACGCGCGCGCCAAATGTTTGTTAGCCTTTCCCCACTGGATCATTTCATCGTGGGCGGCTTAGTGTTGCCTCGTTCAGAGGCGTCCATGACACGACCACCTCTCGCTCCACCCGAGTTATTCCATTTCCCTTGGAACGAGGTAAACCAATCATCTAACGCGCCGCCTGATGCCCGGCCTTTCATCGCACAAGAATGGGATTCCGCGCGCGCAATGCTCGCGCAATTCGAAGAAGAATCTTCCCAAATCATCGGCAGCAACAATTTTGTGGTCAGCGGCGCCCGCACAGCTTCGGGCAAACCGCTTCTCGCAAACGACACCCATCTCCAACTCAGCGTGCCGGCGCTCTGGTACGTCGTCCACTTAACCGCGCCGGGATGGAATGTCGCAGGCTTCGCCCTGCCCGGCGCACCGCTCGTGATCATCGGACACCACGATCGCGTCGCCTGGGGATTCACCAATAGCAATGCGGACGTGCAGGACCTCTACGCCGAAACTTTTGATTCCGCTCGCTCTTCGCAGTACCGCGCCAACGGAAAATGGCTTACCGCCAGTGTTCGTTCAGAAATAATTCATGTGCGAGGCAAGCGCGATAGAGCGATTGCGGTAGTTTCCACCCGTCATGGTCCCATCGTCTATCGAGACTCGAACTCTCCTTCCGCCGTGCGTTATGCCCTTCGGTGGACGGCGCTAGAACCCGGTGGCCTGGATTTCGGTTTTCCGCTCCTCGGCCAAGCGCAGAATTGGGATGAATTCTTGGCCGCCACGCAACGCATTGCCGGTCCCGGGCAAAATACGATGTACGCCGACGTGGATGGCAACATCGGGTTCACCATTCCCGCGCACATTCCCATTCGCGCAAATGGCAATGGCTCGCTGCCCGTTCCAGGCGACACCGACCAATACGAATGGACCGGCTACATCCCGTTCGAAGAATTACCGCGCGCCTTGAATCCTCCGGACGGAATCATCGCCACCGCAAACGCGTACACCGTTGGCCCCAGCTACAAGTATTTTTTGACCGATCGCCAAGCGGGCCCCTATCGCACCGAGCGAATATATGAATTGCTGGCAGGACGGACTGGTTTACTCCCAGCGGATTGCAACGCTATCCAAAACGACGTTCTCAGCCTTCCGAACAAATTCCTTGCCAGCCGGCTAATCGCCGCGGCTAGCAAGACCCAGCCAAAGGACCCGCGTACGCAAAAATTAATTGCCGCCCTGAACCATTGGGATGCGCACGCGACGGCCGGCTCCGTCGAAACCTCGTTCGTCGAATACACGCGTCACGCTTTGTTCCGTAACTTGCTCGCTCCCTATCTCGATGACGAAATCTCAAAGAAATACGAGCTCTGGGAACCCGTGAGCGTTTACAACGACGTCTGGTGGCGCGACAAAGTTTTTCTGGAAGACATTTTGCGCGCAGGCCCGGCTAATTGGCTCCCAAGCGGTTTTAGCAGTTACGACGATCTACTCTCGGCGAGCGCCGACCAAGCCGTCGCCGCTCTCGAAAAGCACACCGGCAGAACCGATTCCGCTAGTTGGAATTGGGGCCAGCTGCATCCCCTCGACATGGCCCATCCGCTCGGCCGCTCCGCAGCGTTGCACTGGCTCTGGAGTATCGGGCCTTACGAGCAAGGCGGCGCGCTCGATACCGTCCGCGCCATGGGCCTAGGACATGGTCCCGCCATGCGATTCGTCACCGACCTTTCCAATTTTGACAACTCGCTGATGGAAATTCCCACCGGCGAAAGCGGACAGTACGCGAGCCCGCACTATCGCGACCAATTTCCTGAATGGTTCGCAGGTCGCGGAATCGCAGCTCCCTTCAGCGAAAGCGCCGAAGAAGCTGCGCGCGCACACCGGCTGATTCTGCTGCCGGCCGGCGCCGATACGCAGAATCGCTAGCCCTAAGATCGACAGGAACTTGTTGGCATTCTCTTACCTGCGCTAGAATGCTGCCTGGCGAAATCTAAAACGCGCTCTTGGCGCAGCGCGACGAGGAAGAATGAATCCAGTGCCGAACAAACCAGCACCGGCAGAGGCGACGCGCAAGGGCGATTTCGAAAAGTCGCTCACGCGGCTCGAAGAAGTCGTGAAACGCATGGAAGGCCCCGATCTTTCTCTCGACGAGGCCATGAAACTCTTTGAGGAAGGCGTCACTCTTTCGCGCGAGTGTCAGAAGCAACTGGAAGAGGCCGAAGGCCGCGTTGAAATTCTAGTGAAGAAAGCTGACGGCAAAATTGTGGCCGAGCCTTTCAATCCGGACAATGGCCCGTCCCATAAGGCATAACTTGCCTCTGTTTTTTCATGCATCTTTCAGCCTCGCCCCGGTGACCGCGTGAGCACGCCCGATTTTTTTCAGCAGGACCACGCCGCGATCGAGGCTGCACTCGAAAAACTCTTGCCCGCGGAGGCCACACCGCCTGCCTCCATCCACCGCGCCATGCGCTACAGCGTTTTCGCCGGCGGCAAACGCATCCGCCCTATCCTTTGCTACGAGTCCGCAAAACTTTTCGCTTCCGATACCACGCCCGCAATTCCTGTTGGCTGCGCCCTGGAATTTATTCACACATATTCTTTGATTCACGACGATTTGCCAGCGCTCGACAACGACGATCTGCGCCGGGGAAAAGCCACGAATCATAAAGTGTTCGGCGAAGCCATAGCCATCCTCGCCGGTGACGCGCTGCTCACCCTGGCTTTTCAGACGCTTGCCAATTCTGCGATCGAGCCCGCCCGCCGCGTTCGGGTCATTTCCGAAATCGCCGCTGCTGCTGGTACCGTCGATGGTATGGTCGGTGGACAAGTGGCGGACATCGAGGCGGAGAAAAAGCCTGCCGACGCCGCCACGCTCGAATATATTCACCGCTCCAAAACGGCGGCTTTGATTTGCGGTTCAATTGTCGCTGGCGCAATCGCCGGCGGCGCTGGTGAGGAAGACGTGGAACGGTTGCGCCGCTTCGGCCAGCAGATCGGCTGGGCATTCCAGGTAGTTGACGACATTTTGGACGTCTCCGAATCCTCTGCTGCGCTCGGAAAAACCGCGGGCAAAGACCAAGCCCAGCAAAAAGCCACCTACCCGGCTCTAGTTGGTCTCGAAAAATCTCGCGAGATTGCCAACGACCTGGAAACCAAAGCCCTGCGTGAACTTGATTGTTATGGTCAACGTGCAACGCGGCTTCGTCAACTCGCTCAATTCCTGGTCGCGCGTCGCAACTAAGATTTGCTACAACAATTTGGTATGAAATCGAATACCCCCAGCGATGATACGTCTCGCAACAGTTCGCAGAAGCGAGCGCGTCCTGGAAAGTCGCGCATCGATGTCCTGATTGTCGAACGCGGTTTGGCCCCCTCGCGCGAGAAAGCCCAAGCCATGCTTCTGACAGGAAACATCCTGGTCAACAGTCAGAAAGTCGAAAAGCCCGGCACGCGAGTAACCAACGACGCTCCCATTGAAATTATCGGCCAGACTTTGCGTTACGCCAGCCGCGGTGGTCTGAAACTCGAGGGCGCGTTGGATGATTTTGACGTTTCTTCGCGGGGAAAGGTTTGTCTGGACGTCGGAAGCTCGACGGGAGGTTTCACCGATTGCCTGTTGCAACGCGGCGCATTGCGCGTTTACGCCGTGGACGTCTCCGCAGATCAACTGGATTGGAAGCTGCGCAAAGATCCCAGAGTAGTCACGATCGAACGCAACGCGCGCTATCTCCGAGCCGTGGACATTCCCGAGCGGGCCACCCTGATCACCATGGACGTTTCATTCATCTCCGTCACAAAAGTTCTTCCCGCAATTGTTCCGCTGGCGTCCGCCGGCGCCGATTTCCTGATTCTCATCAAGCCGCAATTTGAACTGGAAAAACGCGAGGTCGGTAAAGGCGGAATCGTTCGCGACAATCTGCTGCATCAGAAAGCAATCGAGCGCGTGACCGCCGCAGCCGCCGAACTGTCTGTGGACATCCTAGGCGTGCGTGCAAGCCATTTAACCGGAGCCCAGGGTAATCAGGAGTTTTTTCTCCACGCCCGCGTGCGCGGGTAGAGTAGAATTCCCCTCCAAATGATTCGCGCCGCCGGCATCATCTGCAAACCAGTCAAGGAAATGGTCTCGTCCGTCGTTCCTCCTCTAGGGGAATGGTTGCGAGCGCGCCAAATCGAAGTTTTTGTGGACCTGGAAACGGAAGCCTGCATCCACACGAATTTCCCAGCCCTGGCGCGCGAAGCGCTGGGCCAAAAAGTTGATCTCATCATTGTTCTTGGCGGCGACGGCACGCTTCTTTCCGCGGCCCGCGCGCTTCATGGAGCGAACGTCCCTATTCTGGCTGTGAATCTCGGTGGCCTCGGGTTTCTTACCAGCGTTACTCTCGACGAGCTTTATCCCCTTCTCGAGCAAGTTATAAAAGGCGAGCACCGCATCGGCGAACGCATGATGCTCGAAGCCGAAATCCTGCGCAGCGGGAAAGCTGCAGAGCGCGAGCGCGCATTGAATGAAGCGGTAAGCAACAAAGCTGCCCTTGCGCGCATGCTCGATTTTGACGTGTTTGTGGATGCTCGTCACGTCGGTCGCTACCGCGCGGATGGAATTATCGTCGCCACTCCCACCGGTTCCACTGCTTACTCGCTCGCCGCGGGCGGCCCCATTCTCCAGCCGGACCTCGACGCGTTCGTCATCACGCCGATTTGTCCGCACATGTTAACCAACCGGCCCCTTGTAATTCCAGATACGTCACGCGTAGAGCTGGATTTTACTGCGGCGCACGAGCCCGTGTACCTAACGCTCGATGGCCAAATTGGATTTCAACTCGAACCGCAGGATCACGTAGTCATCACAAAATCTTCGTCTAAGGTCAAATTTGTGCGCCCGCCGCGGAAGACTTACTACGAGGTATTGCGGAATAAACTTCGCTGGGGAGAACGATGAAAAACGTTAGAGGCATTCCAGCAGATCCCTCCGGCGCGTCGCGCCGTTCGGGATCATAATTCTCGCCGGATAGTCACTTTACTTTCAAAACCACGAGCGTGCGATCGTCAAACGCATGCCGCCCATCCGAAAAAGTGTCTACCGCTTCCAATATACGATCCGCTACGTCCCCAGCTGTCCGCTCATGATTCTCCGATATTAGGACTCCAAGTCGGTCGTGCCCGTAAAACTCCAGGGTCGTAGGGTTCTGCGTATCGCCGATCCCGTCGGAGTAGAAAACTAGTATGTCGCCTGAGCTAAGAATGTAGCTTTTCTGATCGTACGTAGCATCTTCAAACATTCCCAGCGGGAATCCTTCCAGCGGAATTCTTTCGCATTTCCCGCCGTGATAAAGGAACGGCTGTTCCTGACCCGCATTCGACATACGCAGCTTATGACGTCCACGATGCCACGTCGCGATACACAGCGTCATGAACCGCCCTTCGATCCGCCGTTCGCCCAAAAATCCATTAACTGCCCGAAGCATTTCAGCGGGAGGAAGTTTCTGCGGTCCCAGACTGCGTAGCGTTCCAATCGCCACAGCGCCATAAAGAGCCGCCGCGCTTCCCTTCCCGCTAACATCTCCCATCGCGATCGCCAATTCCTGCGGCCCGTAGCGCAGAAAATCGTAGAGGTCGCCACTCAGCTCGCGTGACGAAACCACGCGCGCCGCAATATCGAGCCCGTACTCGGGTCCCGGCAATCGAGGCAACAACGCGCCCTGAATTCGTCGCGCGGCGCTCAGGTCTCGCTCCATGCGCGCTTCGTCTCGCGCCACCTGCTCGTAGAGTCGCGCGTTTTCAATCGACACCGCCAGATGCGCCGCAAGAATCGAAAGCGCCTGCACGTGATCGGGAGTGAAATAATTCAGCTGCGGGCTCTCCAGGTCCATCACGCCAATCACGCGGTCTTTATAAAGCATCGGCACAGCCATCTCCGACCGCGTCTCCGGATTCACCATTAAATAACGGGGATCCGCCTTCACGTCAGGGACTACCACCGGGCGCCGCGCGGAAGCCGCCGCGCCCACAATGCCTTCGTGCCCTGGCACCGCATATTTTTCTTGCGTGCGCTGCCCGAATTTCACCGTGACGCGATGACGAAAAACTCTGTCGTTTTCGTCGTACAACAAAATAGAAAAAATCTGGTAATCGATCAGCCGCTTGGTAAGTTCTGCCGCTCGTCGCAAGACTTCTTCCACCGAGAGAGAAGAATTCGCTTCGCGTGCCACCTCGTTCAGCAGTAACAACGTCTCCGCTTGATTCTTCTCATGCTCGAACAGTCTGGCATTCTCAATGGCGCCCGCGATGCGGCTGGCCACCAGCGTCAAAATGTTCTGCTGATCGGTCGTGAAATAATCAGGCTGGCTGCTCTCAATGTCCAAAACGCCAATCACGCGCCCGCGCACAATCAGCGGCACAGCCAATTCAGATCGCACGGCGTCCAGCGCATTCAAATAACGCGGGTCGTTTCGAACGTCACCCACGCGAATCGGTTGGCCAGTTGCCGCGGCCGAGCCAATAATTCCCTCCGCCATGGGAATGCGCCAGTGTTTCACCACTTCCGGCCGGTGTCCGATCGCAAAACGAAAATACATCTGGTCCGTGCCTTCTTCCGGCAGCACGACCGCAAAAATTTCGTAATCGATCAGTCGCTTTATTTGCGCCGCAGCGCTGGCCAGAACTTCGTCTAAATTCAGGGACGCGTTGATTTCCTCGCTGATCTCCGCGAGGATGGCAAGAGTTTCAGCCGGGATTTCCACTTTCGAATTGAGTCCAAGCGAATCCATGGTAAGTAAATCGAATGCCCCGGTCCCCGCCGAGGTAGTTTTTGGCCCGCGAAACGAAAACAATCTCGTCTGCCGCCAATTTTCGTCTAATTATAACAGCCGTACGTTAAAGACCGCGGGGGAATTCCAGGAAAATTCAGCGAAGTTAATATTTGCCGCTGGCGCCCGCCGAGCTTGCAGGAGTCGCGCCGCGAAATTCTTGCACAATTTTCACGCCTGAGCTCGACCCAAGTCTCGTAGCCCCGGCCTCCACCATTTTTTGCAGATCGCTCAACGTCCGCACGCCTCCGGCCGCTTTGATCCCCGTGCCGCTTCCAACCGTTTCGCGAATCAATCGCACATCTTCCACCGTGGCTCCGCCCGGCCCAAATCCCGTTGAAGTCTTCACAAAATCCGCGCCGGCTTTCTTCGCCAGCAGCGACCCGCGAACTTTTTCTTCATTAGTAAGCAGTGCAGTTTCCAGAATCACTTTGCACAGAGCGCCGCCGCGATGGCTCTCCTCCACAACTCCGCGAATATCCGCCTGCGCCAGCGCATCTTGCCCGGATTTCAGCGCCCCAATATTTATAACCATGTCAATTTCTTGCGCTCCCGCTTTAATCGCTTCGCTCGCCTCCAGAACTTTCACCATCGGCAGCGTAGCGCCAAGCGGAAATCCCACTACGGTGCCGACGAGCACCTCGCTGTCGCGAAGCAATTCCGCTGCCTGCGAAACATTCCAGGGATTCACGCACACCGACGCAAACCCGTAATCCAGCGCTTCGTCACAAAGCTTCTGAATGTCATCGCGCGAAGCTTCCGGTTTCAACAGCGTGTGATCGATCAACCGCGCGATTTGCGATTCCGTAAGCGCCACGCTCATCCCCCCGGCAAACTCAAAACGCAGACGTCCTTCAAGTTGCGGTAACGCTCTGCATAATCCAATCCGTATCCCACCACAAACTCATCGGGAATCGTAAAGCCAATATAATCGCCCTTAACGTCCTTGATCCGCCGCGAGGGCTTATCCAATAGCGCCGCAACCCTTAAAGTCTTCGGTTTTCTTTGCTGCAGAACGCGTAATAAATAACTTAGGGTCAGTCCCGTATCCAGTATATCTTCCACCACCACAACATGGAGGCCCTCGATGCTGCTATCTAGATCCTTAAGCACGCGCACTTGCCCCGAAGATTGTTTCCCTTTGCCATAACTAGACACCGCAATGAAATCAATCGAAGTTTCCAGGCTGATCTCGCGCACAAGGTCGGAAAGAAAAATGCACGCCCCCTTCAAAACTCCCACCAGATGTACGCGCTCTCCCTTAAAATCCCTGGTAATTTGATGCGCCACCTCGCGAACGCGCTTTTGGATCGCAGCCCGGCGAATCAAAACTCTTAGCTTTTCGTTTTTCGCCGCGACTGGCATTTCGGTTTCGCCCCGTTGGAAAGGCGGCTACTCTATCGCACAGAATTGCGTATGACAAGGCGGCTCTCCACGGTAAAAGGTGGAGCATTGGCAAGAATATACAGTCGAACGAGTTTCCCCAGGAGGGCTACGTAATGGAGCCGAATCAAACTTCAGAACCGTGGTTACGCGGCACGCTAATCGATATACCAGTGGTCCCACGAGCCGTGTTTCACGCCCTCGAACTCGCACAAGAGGACCTGGATCGCTGGTGCCGCTCGCTAAGCGATGCGGAGCTAAACACGCGTCCCGTGGGTCTCGCTCCGATCGCTTTCCACGTGCGACATATAGCACGCAGCCTCGACCGCCTGCTCACCTACGCCGAAGGAGATCAACTGAACGGGGAGCAAATTGCAAAGATGAAATCGGAATTAGACGCAGCAGCAAAGCACGACGAGTTATTCGAAGAATTGAAGGCAGCACTCCATAAAAGCGCCCAGCGAATTCGTGCGTTCGACGTAACTCGGCTCGACGACCACCGCGAAGTAGGCCCAAAGAAATTGCCGACAACTTTGGGCGGTTTGTTAGTTCACATAGCCGAGCACACCCAACGGCACGTGGGACAAGCCATCACCACATCGAAGATCGTGTTAGCACAGCGCAGTTAGTCGGCGGCGATAGTGGACGCCTTTGCCGCCATTACCGGAACGCGGCGCGGCGTATTTGCAGGGTTCGGCTTCACCTCGGGCGAGTGTTCGAACTGTTCCGCCTCCGTAGATCCTTCCATCGCCGTAGTCGAAGCGGTACCGCTCGTAATCACTTGCTGTACCGCATCAAAGTATCCCGTGCCGACGAAGCGCTGATGTTTTACCGCCTCGTAATCATGCGCTCGCTCCGATTCAAATTCCTTCTCCTGCAGCTCGCAGTAAGCCGTCATCCCACTTTGCTTGTAAGTACGCGCCAGATCGAACATGGTCAAATTCAGCGCGTGGAAACCCGCCAGCGTGATGAACTGGAATTTGTATCCCATCGATGCCAGCTCATCCTGAAAACGCGCGATCGTAGCGTCGTCCAGATTCTTCTTCCAGTTGAATGACGGCGAGCAATTGTAGGCCAGCATTTTCTCCGGATATTTAGCGTGAATGCCTTCCGCGAATTCCCGCGCTTGCGCCAGATCCGGCTTCGAAGTTTCGCACCAAATCAAATCCACATAAGGCGCGTACGCCAACCCGCGCGCAATTGCCGATTTAAGGCCTCCGCAAATGCGGAAAAATCCTTCCGCCGTACGTTCGCCAGTGATGAATTCCCGATCGCGTGGATCGATATCGCTCGTCAAAAGCGTGGCGCTATCGGCATCCGTCCTCGCCAAAATCAAAGTGGGCACGCCCATCACATCGGCAGCCAGCCGCGCCGCCACCAATTTGTGAATCGCTTCCACCGTTGGCACCAGGACTTTTCCTGCCAAGTGCCCGCACTTCTTCGCCGACGATAATTGGTCTTCAAAGTGAACGCACGCCGCTCCCGCCTCAATCATTGCTTTCATTAATTCAAACGCATTCAGGTTGCCGCCAAATCCCGCCTCAGCGTCTGCAACCATAGGAGCGAACCAGTAGGTGCCGCCTTTTCCTTCCGCGTGATGAACTTGATCGGCGCGCATCAGCGCCTGATTAATTCGCCGCACAAGATTGGGAACGCTGTCTGCCGGATACAGGCTTTGGTCCGGATACATTTGCCCAGCATTGTTGGCGTCCGCCGCTACCTGCCATCCGCTTACGTAAATCGCCTTTAGCCCAGCTTTCACTTGTTGCACCGCTTGATTACCCGTCGTGGCACCCAGTGCGCGGACGAACTGCTCTTCCTGCAACAGCTTCCATAGCCGTTCAGCGCCCAGCTTCGCCAGGGTGTGCTCGATAGGCACCGAACCGCGCAATTTTTCAACAGCAGCCTGCGAATAAGGACGTGTCACGCCCTTCCAACGGGGATTTGTTTCCCAATCATTCTGTCGGTGTGAGGAATTGCCGTTCGGGGGATTTCCGTTGCTGGCCATCGTGTCGCCTCTCTGACTGGAATTTGCGCTTGCGTCTCGCCGAAGCTGGACTTGGGAGGCCGTTCTGCGTGAGCCCAAGCGGCTGAACGCCACCACGATCTGGTTCGAGTGGCAAGGTTCGACCGATTGTGCGCCGCGCAAACCTAATCAGTCAAACTGATTGTCCTTATCATCTTGATAGAATTCCATTATCAGTTCCAGTACAATGGTTCTACTGCAAAGACTGTCGTTGGAGGGTGGCGCGTGGAAATCGATCAAATCGAAACTTTCTTAGCTGTGGCCAGCTACGGCGGATTTCACCGGGCCGCCGGAGCGTTGCGCGTCAGCCAGCCTGCTATCAGCGCGCGCATCCGTGCCTTGGAAGAATCTCTTGGCGTGAAACTCTTTACCCGCGTGCACTCCAACGTGGCGCTCTCCGCTGCCGGCAAGGCTCTGCGCCCCGTCGCCGAACAATTGCTGCGTACCGTCGCGCTCGCCCGGCAGGCAGTTCACGTTCCTCAGCCTTCCGCAGGCGGAGTGCTCAACATTGCCGCCGCTCTATCCATCTGCACTTATTTTCTGCCCGACGTGATGAAGGAGTACCAGTCCAAAAATCCAAAAGTACTGGTCAATCTTCGCTCCGGCAATTCCTTGCAGGTTTTGAAAATGGTTCTGGACGGCGAGGCGGACATCGGCGTGGCGCGTTCTTTGCATCATCCGGGAGTCGAAACCACCACGCTGCGCGATGATCCTTTAATACTCGTAGGCCATCCCGCACACGCGGCCGCCCAACAGAGGCAAGTTCGTCTCGAAGAGACCGAGTCTTGGCCGCTCATCTTCTTCGATCGCGGCTCCAGCGATTGGACTCTCAGTCAGGGCCTTTTCCGCCGCGCCGGTTTGCTGCCGAACGTTGTCTTGGAAGTGGAAACAATTGAAGCCGCTAAAAAAATGGTGGAGCGCAAACTCGGTCTCAGTTTCCTTCCGCAGATTGCGGTCACCACTGAATTGCGACGCGGCAAACTTGTCGCCATCGAAATCATCAACGCGGAACCGTTGCGGCGAAACCTCGATGTAATCCATCCCCGACATCGCGCCCTTTCACCTGATGCTCAAGCTTTTCTTCTGCTATTGCAAAACGCTGCCGCCACGCCCGTCCCACTCACTCGCAAGCCAACAAAGCGCCGGCGCGCCCGAAAGAAACGGCAATGAATACTCGCCCATGGCAGAAGACGTTGTCGCTAAATTTCAGTCCTCTTCAGATACCAAGGCAAATTGGCGATTACGATATTGTCATTTCCTCTGAGCAACATCAGTCCTTTCAACAGCTCAGCGCGATTGCTTTGCAGAAAGTAGTGATACCAATGCTGCTCGATTAATTCCGGAACCACCAGGACAATCTGGCACGAGGGGTGTTCCGCCGCAATCTTCAGCACATAATCTACGATGGGCGTAATTACAAGCCGGTACGGCGATTCCAACTCCACATATTTCGGCACCGGTAACCCCGCTCGCTGAGCCGGCTCTTCGACCAGCCTTTTCCATTCATCCTTTAGCTGTTCCTTCTGCTCTTCTCTGCACACGTGTACACCGTGAACATCGCTTGAGATCGTTAGAGCAAATTGCAAAGCTCTCTGGGTTAGCTTGCCCCAGGTCTGAACAGGAAACACTACGACAGGAGGTTTGCATTTCGTGGTGTCCAGTGCTTCCTGGCTGAACAACTCCGCTTCAACCCTTACAAAATAACGCTTTACCCTCATCATAAGAAACAGAAGCGCTGGAATCAGCAGCGCCGTAATCCACGCTCCCTCCACGAACTTGGCCACCAGTACGACGATCACCGTCACGCCCGTCGCAAAGGCGCCCAAGCCGTTGATGAACATACTTCGCCCCCACCCCGGGCCTTTGTTCTTTTTCCAATGCGCCACCATCCCGGCCTGTGAAAGAGTGAACGCCAGAAACGCTCCAACGGCATACAGCGGAATTAACCGATCGGTGACGCCACGGAACAGAATCAAAAGCGAGCCCGCCAGGATTGCCAGCACATAAATTCCTCGCGAGTACACGAGGCGGCGTCCGCGAAGACTGAAAGAATCGGGAAGATAGCCATTCAACGCGATGGCGCGGCACAATCGTGGAAAGTCGGCGAACGCTGTATTGGCGGACAATGCCAAAACCAGCAGCACTGATCCAATCGTGACGTAATAAAAAACGCCGCGCCCCGCCACCGCCGCAACAATCATCGACAACACGCTCTGATATCCATCTTTTCCCGGATCGGTCGCAACAATATGGTAAGCGCGCACCAGATAAGCGATTCCTGCAAGCATCACCATCAAAAGGCCGATGATGATCGTAAGCACGCGCCTGGCGGTATCCACCACTGGCTCGCGGAACGCGCGCACTCCGTTACTCACTGCTTCCACCCCGGTCATCGCCGTGCAGCCACTGGAGAAAGATTTCATGAGCAGCCACACACTAACCGCCGCTATCGCCGACCCAGGCGCAGGCGGCGCCACCACCGGAACCGGATGTCCACCGGCCATGACCGACTTAAAAACTCCAACGCCAAGCGCCGCCAGCAAGCTCCCGATAAATAGGTAGGTCGGAAACATAAAAATAATCCCGGCCTGCCGCATCCCTCGAAGATTGATGAACGTAATCAGGGCTAAAATGATCAAACAAAAGAACAGCGTGTGCGGTAAAAGTCTTGGCAGCGCGGAAACCAGCGCGCCCACTCCAGCGGAAATTCCCACCGCCACGGTCAGAATGTAATCAATCATTAAGGCGGCGGCGGCGAGCAATCCAGCAAAGGTGCCAAGATTCTCCGAAGCGACGGTGTAGGAACCTCCCCCTCCCGGGTACGCCGCAATCGTTTGCCGGTAGGAAAAGAAAACAATGGCCAGCAGCACAACGATGCTCGAGCTGATTGGAATAATGTAGGCAACGCTCGCCGCCCCTAACGGAATCAAAAGCGTGAGCGCCGCTTCCGGCCCGTACGCCGCGGAACTAAGCGCATCCAGTCCGAAAATTGGAATTCCAGCTGCAATTCCCAACTGCTGCGCTCTTTCGTCCGAAGCCGCCAGGGGCTTTCCCAATAATAGATCTAGGATGTTCATCCGCCCTCGCGTCCGCCCCCCTAGCGGCGTTAATCAATTAGGACATTAATTCGTTTGGCTCGCGAAAGGAATCCCAAACATGTCGGCTCTCCCGGGGTTATTGCTGCGCACATTCGTGTGCGGCGAAATCTATCAAATTACTGTTGAATCTTGCTACAAAGTCGAGCGGAATCTTTATACATACCAGGTAAGAAATTCTCTGTTAAAGTGCAAATGACAGTTAATTCCGGCAGGGAAATACAAGTATTACCCGATGCGGGGATTAATCGGAAGTTGCATCATAGTGGCGTAGGCTAAGAACAATCCGGAGGAGGGCTTATACGTGCGCAATAAAGTTCTAACTTTGGCGGCTCTGCCGTTGGTATTAGCTTTTCTCGGAGGTTGCGGTGGAAGCAGTCAGGTCACTTCGCCACCCGAGAGTGCACCTGTAGTCGTCTCGATCTCAGCCACCACGCCCACGGGTACCGAAGCATTGCCGGCAGGTGTTAACTTGGTATCAGTGCAAGCTGCACTCACCGGAGCTTGTCTCCTAACCTCATCTGACACGAATGTCGCCACATGCCCCAGTGGTCAATCCATTCTATCATCTTCCCCCACCATCCAGTTTTCAGGCCTTGCGACCCCCCAATCAAGTTGACGTGCTTTCGAACTCGACTACGGACGTGGCCGCTGGCGCCTACACAGGCATCATGCTCACATTTGGGTCGGCAGTAATGCTGACTGTCAGCGTTGATGCTGGTCAGAATTACACGGATGGTACCAATAATTGTGATAACACCACGGGCACAACAACGATAATCTGCTCGTTCAATAAAGTAGGAGTGGCTACTAGCACGTTAACCTACACGTTTTCGAACCCAATTACTGTTACCGCTGGGACCCCCGTATCGATCATAGTCGGCTTGGACCTGACGGGCTCGCTGAAGGCCACGGGGACCGCACCGGCTACTTTGTCTTTTACTCCGACCGTGGTGGTTACCCAAGGCGCCGTTGGATCTGACGGCAACTTGGTCGACGTCAACAACCTCACTGGAACCGTTCAAAACATCATCGCCACCACAATCACGGTAATTGACAGCGCGACCGACCAGCCTGTGACTGCTAACATCGGCTCCGGGACCACCGTCACCAACTACAACAACGTCACGGCTACCTGCGCGACAGCGAATACACTTTCCTGCCCACAAGTTGGTGATGTCGTCACGGTGGCATATGGAACTTCGAACACTAATCCGATCCAATTCAACGCCACCAGCATCAACGGAAATCCCGGAATCACATCCACAAATGGATTCCAAGGGACCATCGTCGCCACTACTCCGACGCCTGAGGTAGTAGTGACTGCTGTACCCGCAGGAAACACGCTGAGTCACATCGGTGTGGGACAACTGTACGACCTCAACTTCGCTGCAGGAGCGGTGTTCAGCAATTCTGGTGGCATCACGTTTACCAACGGGACTTTTGCTTCGCCATCGGATTTGGTGTTGGGTCAGAACGTCTTGGTTAACGTGGCCTGCCCCACAACAGGCTGCGAATTCACACCTCCAGTAGCCAATCCTCCGGGACAGGCAACCCCTGGATCGGCTACGGCGGACGCGATTGAGTTGCTTCCAACTCAGATCTCCGGCGCCGTCAACACCCTCTCTTCGCCGAACTACACGGTCAATGGCCTGAATTCGTTCTACACGAACAACGGCATCACCGGGTTCAACGCGCAGACGGGAAGTTACACCACGTATAGCGGCTCGGTAACTCAGTTCAGCGATTTGACTGCCGGAAATACGTATTATTACAGTGGCTATTTGCTGAACTCTGGCACACCTGGAGCCCCGGACTTCTACAATACGAACATCTACGGGGCGCCCGCACCAGCCGGCGGGGCGGTGAAAGCAAGCACTCGCTAAATTAAACCCTTAACCAGCGGCGCACCTTGCGAAAGGTGCGCCGCCTCTGCTAGGCCAATGAACATTCTCGCTTGCGCAAATTCCTGGAACATTAGCAGCCGGTTCAAATCGCTTTCTTGAAGCATCCGTGTTCAGATGGTGTACGAACTCCCTTCCCCGCCAGTTGCAACCAAGCTTCCTTGGGAATACTTACGTTTGTTGAACGACGGGATCGAGATAGGTGTCATCCCGACATCTCCAA
>Ga0207015_1055_pt1 | contig 39773 bp, 27 predicted proteins | sample Alteio_BWMinCont_53_FD_153486 | JGI IMG/M metagenome (GOLD analysis project Ga0207015, IMG submission 153486) | Enriched cells from forest soil in Barre Woods Harvard Forest LTER site, Petersham, Massachusetts, United States -... | ecosystem: Environmental > Terrestrial > Soil > Temperate forest >...
GCGCAAACTCAGGAAATTTGAGGTATGACTTATATTGGGATAGGCGTCCTTTGGTTAAACCTTTGCTTTTGGCGAACTTGTTCTGGCTCAGTCCTGAGGCTTGGCGCATCTTATCCAGAAGGTAGGCCTGGTAAACGGGGTTCGGGAGCTGATGGGAAAGGGCCCCTCACCCCGAGCTCGCGCCGTCACTCTCTCCGGGGAGAGGGCGGAGGGTGAGGGGGGCATCGACCCCATGGCGGGTAAATGGCCGGATCTGGGGGACCATATCAACAGAAACGTGCCTTGGAAAGTGGCCTATGTCGGCCCTAATTCTTGGACTTTCCAGGTCACGGTTAAAGGCGGTGATACGAAATTGATGCTTTCGGAGTGGTTTTGCGAAATGAAGGAAGCCATAAAGAAACTCGAAGATGAGGAATACGAAGCCAGGATCACGGACGAAGACCGAAAAAACGAGGCCGACTGGCATGCCCAGGAGATGGAACGCAGGCGAATCAGGCTTCCTCAAAATCCGGCTGAGGAAGAGGAACTGAAGGCCGAAGCCCAGAAGAGCCCGCAGGCTTTCTATGCCTGGGTCTATAACCCCGAAATGGCGGAGGCAATGAAAGGAAAGGCGTGGATCCACATGGGGTTTGAGACCTGGGAAGCGGGCTACAAAACGCTTCTCGACCTCGCCCGCCAGGACGCCAAGGAAAACGAAGAAGAGGAAGCCGCCTACCTGGCCGCCCACCCCGCCAAGCCTGCGCCGCAGAACCAGAAGACGCCAACGCCGCCACCGCCGGCTCCGGCGCCTTCCCAAAAGGACAAGCTCTTAGAAGGCCTGGACCCCGATACCCGGGCGTTGGTGGAAACCGAAATAGCGAAAGGACCTCTCATATGACAACCAAAAGCGCTCAAACGAAGCTCTCTCGGTACCTCAACACGCTGGTTAAAGGAGGCCTCGTCCCCTTTAAGATCGCGGCGGCCCTGAACCAGCTTCCTACGGAAAAGCAGCAGGCCCAAGCCCTGGCGCAGGTGAGAGAGGGCTTATTGCCCTTAACCGAACAAACGGTGACAACCATGCTCAATCCACCCGCCGCACCTGCGGAAACCACTCCAACGCCGCCCGCAGTCCAAAAAAAATCTCATCCAGCTGAGCCGTTCATAGGCGTTGTGTTCATGGTGCTGATGTTCGCGGTCCTCTTCAATGGGGTACGCGACGTGGGCGGCGCCCTCTGGAGCGGGACCAAAGATGCCGCCATGGCAGGGTTAGTTTTAACATGGGAGGGGGCGTCCCGAGGGTATGACTGGTGGCTTAAGCATAGTCCCATCGCGGTCCCACCGGACCCTCCGCTGAGCTATATTCCCGCGCCGATCATCACTGAGGCCTATTACGTTCCGCCGCACAAGGTATTTTTGCGCTGGAAGCGGGTAGGCCAGGGCTGCACGTACAACATCTACCGTACCTATGGGAAAAATCGGGATGTGCCTTTAAATGAGATGGCGCTCTATAACTATGACCGGCCATGGAGGGCGACGAGCGCCATTGTGGACGCCGCCGCCGATGGCCCAAAAGACACGCTGTTGGGCGTGGCGGCCGTTTCACAGGACGGCCGTTTCGCCGGCCCGATCTCGAACCAAATCCGCCTGGACTTCAACCGAGACAACCGGAAGGACACCCTTGAGCCCGCCCCGCCGCGATGACTCCATGCGACGGAGCAATGATTTCGTAAAACATTGGGCAAAGCAAAACGTATGAGGATCAAGCGGTATGAGAGCCGGAAAGGTTGAAATACCTCGAAATTCTTGAGAATTTGGGGTCAAACTTGGGTTTGACCTATGTTTGTGGAAAACATTGTTCTGTAAGGAGGCAATGACGAACCGTTTGTGGCTATGGGACTATGAGCAATCCGAACGATGTTACCAGGCATGAGATCCTCAAATACCTTTATGAACTGCGGAGTAAGGTTAAAGGGCCAAAGGGTGTAGCCGTGACGTTCCGTGAACTGCAGACTGCCTTGAAGGAGCAGAAGTTCAAACAGGCCGATATCGTCTCCAACTTGGATTATCTGGAACAGAAGGGTTGGGTGAAGAGGGACTTGAGGAAAAGCAAGTATTCAACTCCAAGTGGTTTTGTGAAGGAAAACGAGACAGCGACCTATAAGATTTCGGCGGATGGGATTGATCGCATGGAAAGAGCATCAGCTTTTAATAGGCAGGAAACCTACTCTGGGATTAATATCACCAATATTAATGGTGTTACAGTTCTGGGTTCCGGCAATGTGGTTAATACACAGTTTACAGACCTCTCTAGAGCTCTTGATGAACTGAAAGACAGGATTTCATCGTCAAAGTTGGACGAAGAGAACAAGCTCAATGCAATCGCAGACGTATCGACGATTCAAGATCAGATTTCGAAGCCAAAGCCCAACGTCGGAATAGTAAAACAAGCATGGGAGGGATTGGACCCGATTTTGAAAATCGCTGGACTAATGGAGTTGGGGACGCAAATTTATCATTTGCTTGGTCCACTCTTAGGTCTCAAATAGTTTTTGCCGGGGTAGCTCAGCTGGTAGAGCATTCGTTTCGTAAACGAAAGGTCGTCGGTTCGATCCCGATCCCCGGCTAATTTTTCTTAAGATGGGAATAATGGAGCTAAATGAGGTTGAGCCTTTATAGCGATGATCAGCACCTCTGCGATTTATCTCATCTGACGGTAGACTTCGCTACCGCTAAAGTTACATTCCATTCGCCAATCTTCGATATGAAGCGACCCTCATTGAACGTTCGGCTTGAAAATGGAAAGCGGTACCGGATAGAGAACATTGCCAAAGGTTTCAGTCGGGATAACATCACCAGAGATACCTATAACGCTAGATTAATTGTCGACGACACGTTGAAGTGCTCTAGATGTCCCCACACGCTCTCAGAACATTCCAAGAGAAAACATTACCCAGAAAGAGGAGTTGCTTTGCCGGAGTGTGCCATTTGTGATTGCAAGAATTTTAAAGATTGATTTGCCAAGGGAGCTATGAATACCAGTTGGTGGGACCTCGGAGAAGGCTCCGGATATCAGGGCAACGAACTGGAACTTTATCGGATTACTTGTCCCTTCTGCCTTGAAACAGGAAATTTCGCACTTGCCTTCCACGCGGAAAAGAAAAAACCAAACGGTTCAAAGAAATTAAATTTCGATACCCTTGAATGTGGGAATTGTAAAGGGTATGTCATGTGTTTCTGGTCTGCGGGAGACGGGCTGTATTTTTACCACGTCCTTCCATGGCCCATTCGAGTTGAAAAATATCCAGAAGAATGGCCAAGCAATGTCGGAAGGTATTGGTTGCAAGCAAAACGGAGTCTTACTGATGGCAATTGGGATGCCGCTGTCGTAATGGCAAGGAGCGCCTTACAGGTTGCCCTCAGGGATCAAAAGGCACAAGGGGAAAACCTAAAACAAGAAATAGCTGATTTGGCTGGCAAAGGAATATTGCCCCCAATCATGAGAGAGTGGTCTGATCATGTTCGCGAGCTTGGAAATGACTCAGCACACCCTAGGCCAGATCAGCCTCCTACGGATTCACGCGATGCGAAAGATATAAATGAATTCCTAGACTTTTTGTTGGAATATCTCTACTCGTTGCCGCATCAAATTGAGGAAGCTCGGAAACGAGTCGGTAAAGCGTAGCTATGGGTTCGATGCCAATTTATGTGGCGTCATACAAAAACAGCTTGAATTCGCTTAAAAATGCTCTTATAAATAACAAATCCATGACTCGATTAAAGTGGCTGTCATTACCTTCCCTGTTCTTCCTGATTGCGATAATTGTTTCAAGTTGTACAACTCATTCTAAACCGACGATTCAGGACCAAGAAGGCAGCTTCCATATGGACTTGCCGGACCAATGGACACTTTGTAGTGATTCCACGGTCAATTCTCTAGGGAAGATGAACAATGGCTGGGTCGATAATTTGTTCATGTCCGAGAAAAATCCCGACCGCAACCGCATCGTAGGCTGTGCTCAGGACTCAGGGCAAATGGTCCAAGTGGTGGTTCGATGGACGAAAGATTGGTTGCCTCGCGTATTTGTACCTCCGGGTGGGATGTCCCCGACTGGTGACAACGTTGAATCCATTCCGCTACCGTCCACTCATGATGGAGCAGTGACGGCTGACAATATTGATCAATTAAGACCGGACGAACAGGAATGGTTCTTCGGCATACTAACCAGAAGGGCGGAACGAGATTTGACCACACAGGATCAGGCGGCTAAATTAGTCAGCTCGAGCCACAAATCGCTTCCAAACGGATACTTGATGGAGTATGTGAGCCAATTTCCAAAGAGCGGTGTTATGTTCGAATCTAAAGATCTTATGTTCTTGCCAAAGCACGATAAGCGAATCCTTTGTTTCTCAGGCGTTCTACCTCTATCGGAAATGACGAAATATCAGACGGACATCGAAACCCTTGAGAGCAATTTCAATTCGTCGATTGAAAGTCAGGGGAAGTCATGATTCATTCGACATTCAGTTTTGTCCAGTTGATTCTTTTTGCCATTTGTTTGTATGTGATCTTTGCAAAGGTTCAATCCAATCTTTGGAAAGGCGTCCTGTTTGTGGTCGCGTTGCTTTGTACATTTATCGCACACGGATTGCTTCCAGATTTGATTCTCATCGGTATTGCTATGGCAATTACAGCTAATGACCGAATGAATTCCCGATTTTAACCCATGAAAAATAAACAGGAGAAAGTTCAATGAACCGTACCCACATATATGCCGCTGGACTTGCCTTGGGAATATTGATTTTTGCCGGATGCGGTGTGGGCGATAAATCTGTGCCACAGGATGGTATCGTCAAGTTTTCGATTGACGGTACCGCTTACTCTATTCCGTCTTTGCAATTTGAGATTCAGCCTAATAACGTGGGGGATATGTCGGCGATGCATAAAGAGGTCATTTCGATTAAGAAAGGGAAGAATGATTTCGGCTTTTGGATAAATCCTACCCAAGCATATAAGGAAAGTTTTCACGGAAATGCCGAAGCAGTTGCCAAAGTGAATTGGCTACAATTTTCTTGGTTTACTGAAACTGAAGATCCATTGAATTACTTGAAGACCGTCGGGAAAGTAACTTCGCAGAACAGTCGAGAGCCAATTTGGGACATTACTCTTCCGGACGCGCAGATGGAATATCAAACGAGAGTCGCAGACGTCAACAACATTGGAAAACAAATTGATCAGACGGATATGTGGATTCAATTTGATGAGGTCACGGCTGATCGAGTAAAGGGCCATTTTGGTGGATCTGTATTCGCACATGCACCTCACAATGCGCTTGAAACGAGAACCACTCAAATCACCGATGGACAATTCGACCTTCCTATAGCGATACTTTACAAGTACGAATAATTCATGTTCTGGCCTCAGTCTCCTCTTTCATATAATTCGATCCTACCGTTGACAGATCCCCTTCAATAGAAAAGTATTGATCCGACATTGATCACGGCTATTTCCGAGGGGTAGGTGGGCAAAAGTGGAAAGTTTAGCGGTAGTCTGATCCGAAAATTTAGAATTTTACGGAATCGCTGGAAATTGGCGACTATTGTTGTGCTGTCTTATCGGGTTCGACTGCGTCCTGAAATTTTCGAATCAGCTTCAAAAATTCGAAATGGTCAATCTCGGCAACCAGATAATCTTCTCTCTCGCCAATGGCGTAACTTCCTGCCCGATCAGTTACCTTGAAATATTTGATGGGTTCATCATCAACACGCTTATAGCTGAGAGGATAAGGCAACGTCTTGGAAGTCAATTGAGGTAATGCTCCTTCAATCGTGACGAGTTGAGCCTTGCCGGAATATACAGTTTTCAATCGCGGCACTATCAGATGTTTTCCGCCTATTGGGTCAAGAAAATGTCCAAGGGTAACATTCTGCGGAAGCGATATGCCATCTTTCAGTTTCATAACCCTGGCACGTTTGCCCTGAGATTCAATTTCCATATTGGGATAAATCTCGAAAAACGTCATAGCCATATCTCCGGTCCCGACTCCAATTCTTTTCTCAATCATAGTATTTAGTTTCCCCTTGATTTTTGGAGCGTTTGGATGAACATTTAACCCAACGGGAGGGATTACTATAACGGCATAGGGGACGGTCCTCGGTAACTCGGCAACTCGACATCCTGACAGCAGCGGTACGGCGGCGACGTGGTTCGGACTCTTCAGGGAACAGAAGCAGCGGGTGCCGTGCCGCGCAGGAGTTCGAGGAAGCGCGGCATAGGGGACGGTCCTCGGTAACTCGGCAACTCGACATCCTGACAGCAGCGGTACGGCGGCGACGTGGTTCGCACCGGCATACGGGACGGTCCTCGGTAACTCGGCAACTCGACATCCTGACAGCAGCGGTACGGCGGCGACGTGGTTCGGACTCTTCAGGGAACAGAAGCAGCGGGTGCCGTGCCGCGCAGGAGTTCGAGGAAGTGGTACTTGTCGGATAGTAACCGGCCCCGCTCGCGCGCTTCGCTGAGAGCTCCCGAACTCATCTGGAGTCGTTCGGCCAGTTGCTGGGAACGTTGCCCCAGGAATTCCGTCGCCGCATAGATGAAGAGAGCCCGAGCCTGGGCGACAGGCCGACGCCGATCCCGATGCTGCAGCTGGGACGCTTCCACCCCGATTGTTTGAGCAGCCATGCGTTGAACGGTTGCCACCGTGACACCAGACCGGAGCATGGCGGAACGTTCTTCATCCGCTTTCTCAGAGGCTTTCAGAACACTCTCGACAAAGTCACCTCCTCCAAGAATTCGCACGTCATGAGCCTGATACTCCCCTGTTGCCCTGGCTTGCAATGCGCCTGAAAGTCCTCCCAAACTGTTCACGAGCCCGCCGCCCTCTAAGTCCGGACGATGTCCCTGATTCCAGCCATCGCCGACAAACCGTTCATAACTTGCGCGCGCGGCGCTCAAGGCCCTCCCGAAGCGACCCAGCACGTCATCGACGGCCTGCCAGCGAAGCGGCATCGCACCCATCAGCGCGCTATGCCCAGTCCAGGGGTAGCGCTTCAAATCCTCGAGGGTCTTGACGATTCCGGCGCGGACCGGGTTCAGGTGGATGTATCGCAGGAGTTCGAGGAAGTATGGATCTTCTTCGCAAAGGATCGCTTTATAGCGGTTTTGGACAAGATGGCCTACGCGGTGGTAACGGCGATTGAACCCTCCCACATAACCGGTCAGCAAAGGATGCATCAAAGCCGCAAGGCCGCGGACACCGGAGAGCAGGAGCATATGCAGGTGATTGGTCATCAGGGACCAGGCAAAACAAACGGCGCCCGAACGGTCCAGGCCTTGAACAAGACGGCCCAAGAAATCTTGGCGGTCTGCGTCCGAACGAAAGATAGCGCGGCGTTCTACCCCACGCACGATGACGTGGTAGAATTGACCCGGAAGATCCAGACGCGGAAGGCGAGGCACATCTCTTAGACGCAGAAAGGGATTTTTTATTCCCCATCTCCAGTTACCGAGTTACCGAGTTACCGAGGACCGTCCCCTATGCCTTTTGAGTGGGATTCGATGGCGAATGAGAACACGGTTGTTTTCTGGAATCAGTCTCTTCTAAAATGATATCCTTGCACGTCTATTGAGGGCGGGAAACGCTCCGACATTTCTGTCTTGAAAGGACCCTATCATGGCTAACCGTTATGTTTTTACATCCGAGTCCGTGACCGAAGGTCACCCGGATAAAGTCTGCGACCAGATTTCCGATGCGGTTTTAGACGACGTCTTGTCCCAGGATCCGATGGGACGCGTCGCCTGCGAAACATTCGTCACCGTAGGCTTGTGCATCGTGGGTGGTGAGATCACCACGAAGGGGTATGTCGAAGTCGCCGACCTTGTCCGCAAAGTCGTCAAAGAAATCGGATACACCGACGCCAAATACGGTTTCAATTATCAAAGCTGCGCGGTGCTCAACGCGATCGGCCGCCAATCGCCGGACATCTCGCAAGGTGTGGATACGGGCGGCGCCGGCGACCAGGGCCTCATGATCGGATACGCCTGCCGCGAAACGCCCGAACTGATGCCCATGCCTATCATGCAGGCCCATGCGATTTCCCGGCGTTTGGCGGAAGTCCGCAAAAAAGGGATTTTGAAATACCTCGGACCGGATGGAAAGTCGCAGGTGACCGTGGAATACCGCGACGGCAAGCCGTACCGCGTCGACACGGTCGTCGTGAGCTCCCAGCACACGGAAGAGATTCTGGATAAGACGGGAAAACGCATCACCAAGGCGGCCACCGAAGAAATCATCGAAAAAGTCGTTTTGCCCGTGATTCCCGCCAAGATGCTGGATAAAAATACCAAGTATTACGTGAACCCGACCGGAAAGTTCGTCATCGGCGGCCCGCAGTCCGACACCGGCGTCACCGGGCGGAAAATTATCGTTGATACCTATGGCGGCATGGCCGCCCACGGCGGGGGCGCATTCTCCGGCAAGGACCCCACGAAAGTGGACCGTTCCGCCTGCTACATGGCGCGCTACATCGCCAAAAATATCGTCGCCGCGAACCTCGCGGAGAAATGCACCGTGCAGCTCGCTTACGCCATCGGCGTGGCCGAGCCGGTCAGCATCATGATCGACACGCAGGGGACCGGGGAAGCCGCTGAAGAAGCTCTCGTGCGCGCCGTTCGAAAGAACTTTCAGCTGACACCGCACGGCATCATCGAACACTTGAAACTCCGCCGGCCCATCTTCCGCGCCACGGCCGCCTATGGCCACTTCGGGCGCACGGAAGACACCTTCACATGGGAAAAGACCGACAAAGCGGCGGCTCTGCGCAAGGAATTAGGCCTGAGCGCGAACAGCGGAACATCCCGAACCGGCGAAAAGGGCAAAAGTCATGAGCTCGAATTCGCTGGCCGATAAACCTCAAGTGACTACAGCAACCTTTCAACAAATAAAGAATTCTAAAGTGGCCGACATGAGCCTCGCCGAATGGGGCCGCAAAGAAATTATTGTGGCGGAAAAAGAAATGCCGGGCCTGATGGCCATTCGCCAGAAATATGCGGCGTCGAAACCGTTAAAAGACGTGCGGATTACCGGGTCGCTGCACATGACCATTCAAACCGCCGTCTTGATAGAGACCTTGGTGGACCTGGGAGCGAGCGTACGCTGGGCCAGCTGCAATATCTTTTCAACGCAGGACCATGCGGCTGCCGCGATTGCCGCGGCAGGGATTCCCGTGTTTGCCTGGAAGGGCGAAACGCTTGAAGAGTATTGGTGGTGCACGGATCAGGCGCTCAGCCATCCGGGCGGCTTGGGCCCGCAGCTCATTGTCGACGACGGCGGGGATGCGACGCTTCTCATCCACAAGGGCTATCAACTGGAAAAAGGGGATGCCGCCTGGGTGAACTCACCCTCGACCAACAAAGAAGAACAGGTCATCAAAAATCTTTTAAAGAAAATCCACGCCGAGAGCCCAACGCGCTGGCAGCAGGTGGTCAAAGCCTGGAAGGGCGTTTCCGAAGAAACCACCACGGGCGTTCACCGACTCTATAAAATGCACGAAGCCGGGAAGCTGTTAGTTCCCGCGATCAACGTGAATGACTCCGTGACAAAATCGAAATTTGACAATCTCTACGGTTGCCGCGAATCGTTGGCCGACGGGATCAAGCGCGCCACCGATGTCATGGTGGCCGGCAAAGTCGCCGTGGTGTGCGGGTATGGCGACGTCGGGAAAGGCTCCGCCCATTCTCTGCGGGGTTTAGGCGCGCGTGTGATTATTACGGAGATTGATCCGATTAACGCCCTGCAGGCGGCCATGGAAGGCTATGAAGTCACCACGATCGAAGATACGCTGGGCCGCGGCGATATCTATGTCACCACCACGGGCAATGTATCCGTCATTACGCTCGAACACATGCGCCGCATGAAAGATCAGGCGATCGTTTGCAACATCGGCCATTTTGACAGCGAAATTCAAGTGGATCGCTTGAATGAATCCGACGCGCGAAAAATCGAAATCAAGCCGCAGGTCGACATGTACACATTCCCCTCGGGGAACAGCCTTTTTATATTGGCCGAAGGCCGTCTGGTCAACCTGGGGTGCGCCACCGGCCATCCGAGCTTTGTCATGTCCAACAGTTTCTCCAATCAGACCCTCGCGCAACTCGACCTTTGGGCGAACAAAGACACCTACAAACCCGGCGTTTACGTTCTCTCCAAAAAGCTCGATGAGGAGGTGGCGCGCTTGCACTTACAAAAAATCGGCGTTAAACTCACGACGCTAACGCGCGAACAAGCCGATTACATCGGCGTTCCCATTGAAGGTCCCTTCAAAGCCGATCACTACCGCTATTAGCCGCGTCCTTTAGACAAGCCGCGCCAGTTTCCAAACCGCGATGGCGGAAAATAGAAAGTTGGACATCCATGCCGCCAGCCAGACCGGCATCTGCCCCTGCTCCCCGTACGATTGGCACACCGACGTGACGCCCCAATACAAAAACGCCAGCGCAAGGGCATAACTGAAATTCTGCGCTCTTCCCTGAACGCCGCTGCGAAGAGCGTAGGGAATCGCCAGAACAATCACGATCACGTTTGCGAACGGCAGAGCCAAGCGCATGTGCCAGGCGACGCGCTCCTTATAGCTCGGGGCGCCGAGGTATTTGAGGCGCTCCGTCCGTTCCAGGAGTTCCCGTCCCGTCATGTCATCGACGATTTTATCTTCCAGGGCGAAATCAGCGGGCTTTTCAGGGATGTCGAGCCATTTTTCCGCAAACGCCTCCTCATGGATTCCACCCGGTTCCTTGGGATCGCGCGCTCTCCATAGACCGTCCTTGAAAAGCCAGCGTCCATCCTGATAAACGGCCAGCTTCGCCGAAACCGTTTCGATCCATTCCATATCGTCGCCAAAACGGTCCGCCACGACATCTTTCATTTGCTGGCTGGCGACGTCCAGCCAACCGATCGTGAAGCGCCGGTTGTCCCGGCCGGCCACGACAATCTTGTCTTTCTGATACTCCAGCAAATCGCGCCCCTTAATATGAACGCGATATATTCTCCTGGATTCAAAATTGAGCTTGGGAAGAACCGTCAAGCCGCCCACCAAAGTCACGATCGCCAGAAGGAATCCCACCAGAACGAATGGGAGATACAGCCGCCAGGAGGAAATCCCCGCGCTGCGGAAAGCCGTGAATTCGCCGCGCTGATATAGCTGTCCAAGCGAGAACAACAGAGCCAGCATCGTGGCCACCGGGAGGACGAGGTTGAGCCAGAAGGGGAGCCCCAAAATCAAGAAAGCGACGATGTCCTTGAAATGCGCTTTGTAACCGACAAAAATATCCATCTTGTCGAAAAAGCGTCCCAAAAGGACCAAGACGCAGAAGATTAGAACGCAGATCCCAAACGGGACGAGGAAACTTTTGATCAGATAGCGATCAAGGATCTTCATTATTTTTTGGTGAAGGTGGAGTAAAGTCTGATGGATGTCGCAAGCATCACGGCGTTGGCCATCCATACCGCAAGCCATGGCGGCATAAGACCGCGCTGACCGGCCGCCGTCCCACCCATCACCAGCACATAGTACAACACCATAATCAGCAAGCTCAGTCCGAAGCCGATCGAACGGCCGCCCCGGTGGAGACGGATGGCCAGCGGAATCCCCAAACCGGCGAAAAGAAGCGGCGTCAAAGCGAGCGCCCAGCGCAGATGAATCTGGCAGGACAAAACCGGAAAGGGAAGTTTCTTCGCCTTCAGGCGGCCGATCTCCGCTCGCAATTCGGTGTTATCCATCTCTTCCAACGCGCGCTCCGAAGCCGCCTGCTGACTGACGAGGGGAATAAAAAGCTGATAATTCTTAAAACTCGTGTACACCCACCGGGTCGGGTCCGACGCGTCAACCTCCTGAATACTTCCATCCTGAAGCAAAAAAATGATCCCTTGAGAACCTTCCACGGAAGCCGTTCCGCGTTCCGCAAAAATGCGAAGAGGCGCCCCATCGGCGGGGATTTTATAAATCGTAACCCCGCGCATCAATTGGGTCTTCCGGTCTTTGCGTTCGACAAACACATGATACTCCCCAATTTCCACAAATGTTTTTTCCTCGATCCGAACCAACGGATTGCGCTTGAGAACCTGCACGTAAAGCTGCCGGAAAGAGGAGTGTGCGCGCGGCGCCCACAGCGTATTAAAGGGCATGAGAAACACCGAACAGACCAGCGCGGCGGCAAACGGCGTTTTGACATAACTCCACGCGGCCAGACCGCTTGCGCGGACGGCGGTTATTTCGTTATTTTCCGAAAGCCGCCCAAACGTGAGGAGCGAGGCCAACAAAGTCGACATCGGGAGCGTCAAGCTGAGCGAGGATGGCAACAACAGCAAGAGCAGCTTGAGCGTCAGCCAAAGCCCCACTCCCTTATTCAGCAGCAAATCGGCCAGTTCAAAAAGGTGGTCGAGGATCAGCACAAACGTAAAAATCAGGAGACCCAATAACAGATTTCCAAGGAATTCTTTGAGGATATATCGAGAGAGGATCCGCATTCGAAGAATTATATCGTGTTTTCGAATCAATTTACATAATCGTTACAAGTACGACATATTTTTCAAAAATGCTTAAAAAGACTTGCAGTTTTGCTCAATTCAGACAACAATAGTTCGAAAATGAAGGTTAAGTTAATCCGTTTGGCCCTTTTGGGCGGCCTATTGGGTATGACGTTTTACACCCTCCGGGGTGAAGTCGAAGTTCCCGATCTGGCGCTGCAGTCCGTTCATCTTCTAAAAAAATCCATCGAAGAGCTGCTTCCCGATCTTCAAGACGAGGAAACCTCGCAGACGGTTGAGCAAGTGTCTCTCAATTTGGAGCCCTACCAGGAACTGCACAACGATCGCGAACGCTGGAACGAAATGAGGCAGCTCATCGAAACGGGCCAGCCGCTGGCCGGGCCATTGCCCTCGGAAATCGCCGTCTCCACGAGCCCTATCGGGCGACTGGCGCCGGTCATTCCTCCTCCGCCCGGTTTCACGGTCCAAATGCCGTATGAATCCCGGCTGACGGTCTCCGGTCGAAAAACGATCGGGGTCATTTACCGAAGCACCCAGTATTCCAACAGCGCCTACGCGACGACGCAGGGCGTGCCGACGGGTCAAAGTTCCTTCGAGCTGCAGCAGTCGCTGCAGGTGCGCATCAACGGGCAGATCGGACGCAAAGTCACCGTCAACGTCGACTTCGATGACACCAAGACGGACAAGAAAGATATTTCCATCGTTTACAAAGGGGACCCTGATGAAGTCGTCCAGCGCGCGGCCTTTGGCGACATCAATCTCGCCCTGCCGCAGACTGAATTCGCGGGCTACAGCAAGCAAGTCTTCGGGGCATCCGCGGAACTCAAGTACAAAGCGCTTAAAGGCTATTTCATCGGGAGCCGAACTAAGGGGGAAACCGAGACCAAGGAATTTGTCGGGAACGTCATTCTTCAAAGACTGAACGTCCCTGACGTCGGCTATATCCGCCACCGTTTTTACAACTATCGGACTCTGACAGGATCGGCCAATGACATAGGCATCGACATCACGAAATTGAAGGTCTACATCAACACTCAGGACAGCACCCGACAAGGGCCGCAGTACAGCACGATGACTGTCGACCAATCGCTAATCCCGAATCTGCCGTCCGGCACGCCGGCGCCCGCCCCGGGCCTGTTTTTGCTTTTGGCCCAAGGCGTCGACTACACCGTCGACCCAAGTTCGGGCGTCATCACGTTTAAAAACGTTTTGACCAACACCAGCATCGTAGCCATCGATTACATTCAACCCGGGACAAATACACCCCTCAACCAACGAGGGACGCCAGGCCTGATCAAAGTCCTTAAATGGGACGAAACTGCGATCACGCAGATTCCAGTCACCGAAGAACTCACGCACTATACCCTAGGTACAACACAACTCGTTCGCGACAACGGACAAGGCAATTTCACTCTCCAACTTCACGATTTGAACAACAACAATATCGGCCCAACGGTCGGCATACAGTATTTGCCGAATAACGATGGACAAATAGTTGTGGATTTTGAGGCCGGGACTTTCGTTCTAAAACAGCGCTTGGATAAGGGATCCTCCTCCTTCGCCCCCGTATACTTTTTCACGCCCACGACCCAGTCGAGTTTCTTCGTCGAATTTAGCGCCCGCGTGAAAACTTACACATTAAGGCCCAACATCGTACTGAACAGCGAACGAATCACATTGGACGGTCGCGTCCTTGTCCGCGACGTCGATTACTTCATCGACTATGCCTCTGGTTTCGTTACGTTTTTCAACCCGGACCAAATCACAAGCACCACGCACATCCAGGCGACTTATGACTTTTCACCCTTTGGGATCGCCGGAGCTCAACAGGACACCTTGGTCGGCACGCGGGCAGAGCTATCACTCTCGCCGGTGGCCCCCATTCTAGCGTCCAGCTTAATCGGTTCCTCTCTGATTTACGATTTCGCGCCGCAGGTGACGGCAGCGCCGGACATCAGGCAGACCTCCGGCAGCTGGCTGGTAGAAGAAGGCGACATGCATCTTAAGGACCTCATCTTCAATCCGATCCCCTTTTTGAAGTCAAGCCTCTCCGCGGAAATGGCCCGGAGTGTGCGTAATCCGAACACCTTCGGCAAGGCGCTCATCGATAACATGGAAGGCATACAGGACGAAACGACCGTTAATCTTAGCAAGCTCAGCTGGCAGATCGCCTCCAATCCGAGTTTTCCAGGTCAGTCGGTGACATACATGAACGCCATCGGAGTGCAACACCTGGTGAGTGCCGCGGGGGATAACTTGAACAACGTACTGGTGCCGACGCTCGCCATTAATCCTAATGCTGCCGCTCTTTCTGGAGATCAAACTCAGGTTTTGTCCATCAATTACGATCTTTCAAATTCTCCCGAAGCGTCCATCGCGACCGTCTTGAGCCCTGCCGGAATCGATTTCTCCAAAAAACTCTACGTAGACATGTGGATGCAAGGCGATGGCACGGCGGCCGGCGACCCAACGAAGGGGAGCGGGACGCAAATCAATATCACTCTTGGGAAAATCGGCGAAAACTTCGACGGTCGGGTGAATCCGATCCTGGAAACGGAAGATTTAAACCACAACAATACGCTGGACGCCGGCGAAGACGTTGGAATAGCATTTCAAAATCCCGATGGCACCATTTCCACTTTAGGAGCAAACAATTTTCGGCTTGACACCAATGATTTAAATCGAAACGGCGTTTTGGATCCTAACGATGACTCCTCTATCGGCGGAAACCTGGGTTATCCCGTAGCCGATCTGCCTAACGTGAACATGAACACCATCGGAACCCCCGACATCACATTCGATCCTAATCTCGGTCCCGACCGCATGGACTTTAGCGGATGGAAATTCGTCCGTGTTCCGCTCAATATCAGCTCGGCGACAGCGTCCAACTGGTCGGCTATCCAGGAGCTGCGCATCTCATTAAAGCCGGGGAGCACAGGCACTAAAACCGGGACCATCAGCATCGCCAAAATCTCCGTAGTGGGTAATAAGTGGCAGACGGAAACGCCCGTTGTCGCCGGGTCCAGCATCACCGCCTCCGCCATCAACACGGAAGATAACGCAAACTATGTCTCCCCCGCTGGGAACCCTGATTTCGACTCTTTGAATCAGGTCAATACGGCTCTGACGGGCCCGACGCCCACCAAACGGAGGGAGCAATCCTTGGCCATCGATTATGCTTTTGCGGGCACAGCGTCATCCGCTACGGTAGATGCCGAAAATGTGACGGTTTCGCCGATGGACTTTACGGCCTATGGAACCCTGCACTTTTTTGTATCCAAAAATACAACCGTAACGTCTTCCAACCAGCAGGGGGCCCAACTGATCTTTAGGGCTGGATCGGATACGGATTACTGGGAGTTTGACTATCCGATCGACAACCTCCCCAACACTCCCAACACATGGACGGAGCTTACGATCAATCAAATTGGAGGAACGCGTCCAAACGCCTGGGTCTCAGGCTCGGCCGGCGGAAGCGTGGTTCAAGTGGGCGCTCCGAATCTCTCATCGGTCGCCGAGATGAAATTCGGCGTCACCAATCCGAACACGTCGAATATATCCGGAGAACTCTGGATCGATGAACTTCATGGGTCGGATGTCATTACGCGCGTTGGCTATGCGACTTCCTTCAAATCGGATTTTGAACTTTACGGATGGGGGACGTTCGGAGGCAGCGCGAGAAATGTGGACCGCAACTTTGAAACCTTCACCAGCGCCATCACCAACCAGGACCGGCACGAGCAGAATGCCTATTTGAATTTAACGCGATTGACTTGGTTTCCCATGAGTTTTACAGGCCGTCAGACGCACACCATTACTCCGCCGATCAACACCGTGAATTCGACGCTCGTATCCGTCCAGCAAGTAGGAGATGTTCAGGATCGGGCTGCGACAGGCACTGGCACGTTACAAATTCCGAAATTACCCAAAGTGGGGCTGACTTACAGCACCGATAAAACGGACACCAGTGATCTTTTCCAAACCAATAAAACGGACGTCTACGGTATGACGATGGATTACGGGGTTCCCATTCAGCGCGCCTATCTGCCCCGCAACGTCCAGTTGGGTTACAAACTCACCAAACTCAAATTGAACTATACTGACGGGGCGCTTTTAAACGCGACCGATCCGTTCTCCGTTTCGAATACGCGGGACGATACACAGGACATCAACGCCAAGCTTTCCTTTCAGCCGCTGAAAGCCTTGACCTTTAATCCCAGTTTTTCTCGATCGACCCAGCACGAGTCCAAAGATGTCATCTTTTCCACCATGAGCAGTATATCCGCATCCACAGTCACGCTCGACTACGATAAATTAAGAACCCAGACCATGGGTTTTGACAGCGTCCTGTCCTTGAAACGCTGGTTCGCTCCTCGACTCCGCTATACGGTCACCAACCGCGAAACGTACGGAATCCCACTATCGATTTCGACCGGCGCCGCTTTGTCTAAAAATGTTGACCGTACGGATACGGGCGAAGCGGCCTGGGACTTCGCCTGGAAAGATTTCACCACCAAGATGAGGGCGCTGCAATCCTTGAATGTGGTTTCAAGCTATCTGATAGAAGACGGCGATTCGTGGCAGAATGTCGACGCGGGCTACAACAGTTTAAATTTATTTAGTGTTCGCGATCCCCTCAAGAGCGGCGAGATCACGAATTTAACAGCCCGGCAAACGTTCCGTTCGACACAGCGGATGAGTCCGTTTGACTGGGCGACATACTGGACTGGCACCGCCCTGCCGCTGCGCACGATGACTTTAACGCACACCTTTACCGACACCAAGCAGCGGCAAGACACGACGGGTACGGAAACCATCATTCATACGCAGATTTTCCCCGACCTCGTGCTCGGCCTGACGCAGACCGAATATTTCTTTCACGCGCAGAAATGGATGTCCAACAGTCAAATGAACATCAAGTCACAGTATAAGACCGTTGACACCTTGAACACATCGCTCGAGAAATCCTCCTCTAACGGCGGAGACTGGCGATTCACGTTGTGGCGGAAGCTCGACCTCTTCATGACGTATACGCAGACGACGGACAACACTTTTGACCGGGTCAACGACGTCGTCACCAGCGACGCTCATGGTCAAATCCTGGGGCTGCAGTTGGGCTTTAACATCGGCAAGTGGCGCATCTCCCCGAAATACGATCAATCGATCCAGCAAACGACGGATTCATCCGGACGTTTGACGGCGGACCAAACGACTCGCACGCCGGCGATTCAAGTATTTGCGGACCTCTTTCTGCCGGCGGGTATCAGACTTCCATTTGGAGATCTCGTTGTCTTCTCCAACCGCATCCGGACCACAGACACGCTTTCGCTCACACAATCGCGGTCGAGCCTGGACACACTGAATACGAACACCGACGCCTATAAGTTCACCACTAGCAATGATTACGAGATGACCTCCAACGCTCACTTAACGATAGGGTTGAGTTATTTCTACACCGTAAATAAAGTGACCTCTGATGCCAATTCCTTCGGCTATGAATTCGACAGCCTGCTCACGATACAGTTCTAGTGTGAATATTTTACGCAGATTTTCCTCTAAGTGTTGTGATCCCCTTGGGACGACACCTTCTCCGTTTCTTCCTACCGTGGGCCTGCGCCGGCTGCCGGGTTCCCTTGGAGAGTTTTGAGGACCACGGTTTTTGCGGCAGGTGTTGGTTAGCCATCCCGCGCATTCATGGACTCGTCTGCAGAGCCTGCGGGGTGCCTCTAAAAGATGGTGGCGCTTCCTGCTTCAATTGTCGTCGCGATCCTTCTCCGGTGATCATTCGTGCCGCGGCAAAGTACAGCGGCGTGATTCCGCGCGCGGTTTACCGATTTAAATATGCGGGTCGAAAGACCCTCGCGAGTCCTTTCGCGTCGCTTTTGCGTTTCGCTTGGGCAAATTATCCGGAGCTTCGCGATTTTCAGGCGCTGGTTCCGGTACCGCTCCACCCGACTAATGAACGTGTAAGAGGATTTAATCAAGCTCAGCTACTGGCGGACGAATTTGGACTTGTCATCCGGAAGCCTGTTTTTTCAATTCTCATTCGCACACGAAAAACCCCTTCACAAGTCGATCTAAATCGCCGTGAGCGGCAGGATAATATGCGTTCCGCTTTTGCGCTGCATCCCTGGGCAGTATCCAAAAGTGAGACCCTGAAGGGCCTGTCGCTGCTCTTGATCGATGATATATGCACGACGACAAGCACCCTGTCCGAGTGTGCGCGAGTTCTGCGACGCGCCGGCGTTCAGTCCGTGAAGGCGCTTGTTCTAGCCCGAGACCTGTGATAGAATACCGTCAATCCCGTCAGACAACCACCACAACAATCGGTGAAATTTTTAAGGAGGAAATGATCATGGGAGTTCGCGTAGGTATAAACGGATTTGGACGTATCGGCCGCCTCGTTTTGAAGGCCGGCTTTGGACACAAGGACATCGAGTGGGTGGCGGTCAATGACCTCACCGACGCTCAAACCCTCGCCCACCTTTATAAATACGATTCCATTTTCGGCGTCGATTCGCATAACGTAGAAGCCAAAGGGAGCGATCTCGTCATTGATGGGAAAACCATTAAGGTCGTCGCGCAAAAAGACCCTGCTCTGCTTCCGTGGAAAGACCTCGGAGTCGATATCGTCATTGAATCCACCGGGCGATTTACGGACGCGGACAAGGCCAAAGCGCATATCACCGCCGGAGCCAAACGCGTCGTGATCTCGGCTCCCGCGAAAGGGGAAGACATTACGATTTGCATGGGCATCAACGAAAACAAATTCGACCCGGCTAAGCATTTCATACTCTCCAACGCCTCCTGCACGACGAACTGCCTGGCGCCGCTGGCAAAAGTCATCCGCGAAGCTTTCGGCATTAAGCGCGGGCTTATGACGACCATCCATTCCTATACGAACGATCAGGTCGTGCAGGATTTTCCACACAAAGACCTTCGCCGCGGCCGCGCCGCAGCGCTCTCCATGATCCCGACGTCGACCGGCGCCGCCAAAGCCATCGGCTTGGTCATTCCGGAACTGAAAGGGAAGATGAACGGAATCGCGATCCGCGTCCCGACGCCGGATGTGTCCATCGTCGACCTCACCGTTGAACTGGAAAAACCCGCGACCAAAGAAGAAATTAATGCCGCGTATAAAAAGGCTTCCGGCGGTCAGCTGGCGAATTACCTGCAATACTGCGATAAGCCGCTGGTGTCGCGCGACTTCATCGGCAACCCGAAGAGCTGCATCTTTGACTCGGAATGCACCGACGTGATTGAGGGCACCTTTGCCAAAGTCTTCGGTTGGTACGATAACGAATGGGGCTATTCCAACCGGGTGGTCGACTTGGTGGCCTTTATCGCCGCCAAAAGTGGAGCCGCTCTGGCAGCCCGCTAGTTCAGCGGATTTTCATGCCCACCAGCACCATCCCGCGCATCGCCAAAAGAACCGTCGAGGATTTGCCTGTCGAAGGCAAAAGAGTGCTTCTTCGCGTGGACTACAACGTTCCGCTCAATGAGCTGGGCGTGATTACAGATGACACACGCATAAAAGAGACTCTTCCCACCATCACCTACCTGCTTGAGCGTGGGGCTTCACTGGTCATTTGTGCGCATCTGGGTCGCCCCAAAGGCAGGCCTAGCCCCCAGTTCAGCTTAAAACCCGTCGCCAAACGTCTGGAAGAGCTGCTCAGGCGATCTGTTCAGATGGCGCCGGATTGCGTCGGTCCGGAGGTCCTTCGGATGGCCCAATCGCTTGCACCCGGGGGGATTCTGCTGCTTGAGAACCTTCGCTTCCACGCCGAAGAAGAGTCCAACAGCCCGTCTTTCTCCAAACAACTGGCTTCATTAGCCGACGTCTTTGTGCAGGACGCTTTCGGAGCGGTCCACCGCGCTCACGCATCGACAGCCGGCGTCGCCGCGCTCCTTCCAAGCGCCGCGGGGATTCTGCTCGCAAAGGAAATTTATTTCCTCAGCAAAGCGATGGAAAATCCCGAAAGGCCGTTCATCGCGATTTTAGGCGGCTCCAAAGTGTCCGACAAAATTGGCGTCATCGACAGCCTGCTTGAAAAAGTGAATGGCTTGGTGATCGGCGGCGCTATGGCCTATACGTTCCTCAAGGCCCAGGGAATCGGCGTGGGCAATTCCAAGGTTGAATTAGACAAACTGGACTTAGCCAAAAGCGCGATGAAAAAAGCTCAAGAAAAGCATATTCAGCTCTTCTTGCCGCTCGACCATGTGATTGTGGAGCAGGTCGATGCTAAGGCGCCATCCGAGATCACCCCGGACCGTTCGATCCCGGAAGGAAAGATCGGCGTCGATATCGGCCCCAACACGGTCAAGTCTCTTGTGACGCTGCTGCAGAAGGCCAAAACCATCATTTGGAACGGCCCGATGGGGATTTTTGAGATGCCGCCGTTTGCGGCGGGGACCCTGGGAGTGGCCAAAGCTCTGGCCGAAGCGACCAAGCATGGAGCCGTCACCATCGTCGGCGGGGGGGATTCCGTGGCCGCCGTGAAGCAGGCGGGGCTCGCGAACGATCTTTCCCACATTTCGACCGGCGGCGGCGCGTCGCTCGAATTCCTGGAAGGCAAAATCCTTCCCGGCATAGCCGCTCTGCCTAACGCATAGCCCATGGCTGGAAAACTCGTCCTCGTTCGGCATGGGCAATCGCAGTGGAATCTTGAAAACCGCTTTACCGGATGGGTAGATGTACCGCTCTCCGAGAAAGGTCTCGTGGAAGCCAGGGAAGCGGGAGTCTCCCTCAAAAGAGTTCGCTTTGACTGCGCCTTTACCTCCAACCTGAAGAGGGCTCAAGAGACCCTTCGAATTATTCTCGAAAAGATCGGACAAACGAACATTCCCATCAAGAGAGACCAAGCTTTAAACGAAAGGCACTACGGCGCCCTTCAGGGCTTGAACAAGAAAGAAACCGCCGCCAAGTTTTCGGATGAGCAGGTCCACATCTGGCGTCGGAGTTATGACGTTCCGCCTCCCAAGGACAAAACAGATCAGAATCCCGAGGGTATCAGCGAAAGCCTAAAAGACACGGCGGCGCGAACTCTGCCTTACTTTAAATCGACCATCCTGCCGCTGGTGCTATCGGGTAAGAATGTTTTGGTAGCGGCGCATGGCAATTCCCTACGCGCCATCGTAATGGATTTGGAGCGGATGACCAAGGAACAGGTGCTGGAACTGAACATCCCGACCGGTATTCCGATCACTTATGAGATTGATTCTGCGGGCCGCATCGTATCTAATAACCGTCAGCCGGCCAGCGTCAGCTAAAGGAGACAAGTATGTACAGCCTATTCGTTTTCGTCCATATCGTGGTCTGCGTCGGTCTGATACTCGTCGTTCTATTTCAGGCAGGCAAAGGGGCTGGATTGGGAAATCTCTTCGGGGGAGGTGGAGGCGATCAGCTTTTTTCAGCCCCTTCGGGTACCGCCTTTATCAAAAAAGTCACCACCGGCATGGCGATCATTTTCATAATTACTTCGGTCATGCTCACCATCCTCTCTTCGCGCCGCAGCCATCGCTCTCTCTTGGAGAGTCTCCCGGGAGCGGGCGGCTCACCGTCCCCCGTCGGTCCCTAGGATTTACCCAGGACAATTCGGATGTCGTGTGTGGCTCCGTCGTCTTTGAGAAGAATGGCCGCGCTGCCACGGACCGGTTTGCCGTCGACTTCCACCGAAGAGATCCCCTTGCAGACATGATTAGGGTTTAGGACTTTGATTTCATAGCGGCTGGAGTGATAGCGAAACGAGAGTTCGAACTCCGGCCAGTCGCGGGGAATACAGGGATCCATAAAAAGCGTCGTTCCTCTGAGACGGAAGCCTAGTATCCATTCCACCCCCGCGCGATACATCCAGCCGGCAGCGCCGGTGTACCAGGTCCACCCCCCTCGACCGGTGTGCGGCGGTACGGCATACACATCTCCCGCCATGACGTAAGGCTCTACTTTGTAGCGCTGGATATCGGCCCGGGTGCTTCCGTGATGGATCGGATTGAGCATCGCGAACAGTTCTCCCGCCTTATCCCCATCTCCCAAAGCGGCAAAGGCGAGCAATGCCCATACGGCGGCGTGCGTGTATTGCCCGCCATTTTCACGCACGCCCGATAAATAGCCCTGGATGTACCCTGGATTCGGCACCGTGTGGTCGAAAGGCGGCGAGAAGAGGAGCGACAACCGCTCAGATTTTTGGATCAAACGCTGATCTAAGGCCGCCATCGCGCGCTCAGCCCGGGCCGGATCGGCCGCCCCGGACAATACAGCCCAGGACTGGGCGATGGAGTCGATCTGGCATTCTTTGTTGAGGACAGAGCCCAGCGGAGTTCCATCATCGAAATAGGCCCGGCGATACCAATCTCCATCCCAACCGTGCCTCTCGAGCGCAACTTTGAGCTCACTCACATGCAGTCGCCATTTTTCAGCCCTGGCACTTTCACCGCGCGTCTCGGCGCGCTTAGCGAATTCGAATAGAGTTGCATGTAAAATCCAAGCAAGCCAAACGCTTTCACCTTTTCCTTCATGTCCTACTCGATTCATCCCATCGTTCCAGTCGCCCGTCCCCATGAGCGGAAGACCGTGAACGCCGACCGAAAGACTGTGGTCGATGGCGCGAGCGCAATGTTCGAAGACGGTGGCGTTCTCAGCGGACTTTCCAGGCTGGAAATAGGCATCATCCTTGCCCTCGGGGACCGCCTGTCCTTCTAGAAAGGGAACCGATTCCTCTAAAATACCGGTGTCTCCTGTTACCTCCATATACTGGTTGACGACATAGGGCAGCCAAAGGAGATCGTCCGAAATCCGCGTGCGGACACCCCGCCCTGTGGGCGGGTGCCACCAATGCTGCACGTCGCCTTCGGGGAATTGCCGCGCCGCCGCCCGTAAGATGTGTTCGCGAGCCAGGTCTCGCCTGGGGACCAGAAGCGCCATGACGTCCTGCAGCTGATCACGAAACCCATAAGCACCGCCGGCCTGATAAAATGCCGCGCGCGCCCAGATCCGACAAGCCAGAGTCTGGTAGAGGAGCCAGCCGTTGAGCATAAAGTCCATGGCGCGGTCCGGTGTGCGGACCTGAACGGACCCGAGATTTGTCTCCCATTGCTGGTGAATGCCCATGAGGACGGCGTCAACATCCGCCTTTCGGTAGCGCGTCACGAGGTCAAGAGCGGCCTGGCGGCCGGCCGCCTCCCCTAGGAGAACGAGAACGTCTTTTTGATCTCCAGGGCGAAGCTCGATGAATGCCTGTAGCGCTGCGCAGGGATCAAGCCCAGACCCGACGCGGCCGGAAAGTGGTCGCCGGCTTTCGAGCGCTGAGGGATGATCGAGAGATCCATTGCGGCCGAGAAACTCCGAACGATCGGACGTCCAGGTTTTGGCGCCGACCATGTCCAAAAAGGCGACTCCGTTTTCAAATTCGGTATTCCAGGGATTACGGGCCAGCATCACACCTGTCCTTTCATCCTTCTCAGTGATGATAAAAGGTCCCGAGGCTTGGCGCGAGGGCCCCAGCACCCATTCGACATAGGCTGTGATAGAGAGGCGGCGCGTCCGTTTCGAAGTGTTGACGAGACGCAGCCGCGAGATCTTCACCGGGTCTTCAAGCGAAACACATTGCAAGAGCTCGGACCGGATCCCATGGGAGACATGTTCAAAACGGCTGTATCCAAGGCCGTGGCGCGCGGTGTACGACGAATTCTCCTCACGAATGGGAAGGGCTGTCGGACTCCATAGGTCCCCGGATTCCTCATCAGAGATATAAAAGGTTTCGCCGGTGGGGTCCGTCACGGGATCATTCGACCAGGGCGTCAGCTGGTTCTCGCGGCTGTTGCCCGCCCAGGTGTAGCCGGACCCGGATTCCGAGACCTGAAAACCGAACAGCGGGTTCGAGATGACGTTGATCCAGGGTGCCGGCGTCCATTGGCCTGGACCGAGGATCGTGACGTATTCACGCCCGTCCGGCGAAAATCCGCCGATGCCATTAAAAAATTGAAGGCGACTCCTTTCCGTAGAAGTTTCGCTAAGCGGGATGGTTTTTGACCGGCGTAAAACCGGCAAGGACTCCGCGATCGTCGATGAGCCTTCCAAGCGCGCCATCTGCTGAGAAAGCGTCCCATGGCGGGAAAGGACAATGATCCGCGCCGCTGTCATGAGGAGCACGCGGTCGTCTATCGAAAGGCGCTCCGCCCTGAGGACGAAAATATCACCGTCTGTCACATGCACTTCCTGCCGCAGTGTTGCCTGATTGGCCCGGACCAGGCTCTCCAGCATGTTCTGCAGCTCGGACGCGTAAGACGCGCCCTTTTCGTTCAGAATGACAAGATCAACGGCCAGATTTTTCAGCCGCCAATATTCATGCGCTCGCAGCACTTCACGCACAATCTCCCGGTCGTCCTCTTCATCAATCCGCACGAGAACGATGGGGAGATCCCCCGAAATGCCGTAAGCCCAGAGACCGGGCGCCCCCCGGTGGTTGCGTTCCAGGACGGCAGGCGAAGGACGAAGGCCCGCTTCGGAATAGAGGATCCGGCTGGCCATGTCCTGAAATAAATGGGCCTCGCTGGGCTGGATACCGAGGTAATGCTGCTGGATATGAGCCTGGGTCCACGCCAGTGTCACCGTGCGCTCGAACATCGCCAGGTCATGATATTTGTCGGCGAGCACCAGGACCTCTTCCCGCGAGGACGCCATCATCGTGGTAAAGATGATGCGCACCGTCTCTCCAGGCTCTAAATGAACTCGGCGGCGGAGGCTCACCACAGGATCGAGGACCGCTCCCGCCGTATTCGATAAGGGCTTCCCATCGATGACGCATTGCGGAGAGCGAATCGTGCGGCCTCGGCCCAAAAAGAGCGCGCGACTTGATTCATACTGAAGCTCTCCATCGCTCGTTCCGTCGACCACGACGACGTGTCCCGCCCAAAGCGACGGGTCCTCAGGCGAGCGCGGGCGGCGATGGCAGATAAGCCCTGTGACTTCCGTAACAAATTCTGTCTGCACGAACAAATTGGAAAAAGCCGGATGAGCCAGGTCCGCGGCCGGCGTCGCCAGGACGATCTCGGCGTAAGACGTCACTTCGATGTCCCGCGTACTTTCGCCGACATTTTTAAGCGTCACGCGGCGGATCTCGGCGTCATCTTCCGGAGATACCACCACCTCCATGGTCGTCACGATTGTCCCATCCCGGCGAACAATCTCCGCGCGGTCTTCGGAGAAGTCGACTTCATAGCTGTCCGGTTCAATCCCGGTCGGTTGATAACCGGCCGACCAAACATCCCCCGACCGCGCATCGCGAAGAAAAATGTAGGTTCCCCAAGGATCTCGCGTGGTGTCTTCCCGCCAACGCGTGACCGCGAGATCCTTCCAACGCGAATAGCCGGAGCCCGCCGCGGTGATCATGACGCTGTAACGGCCATTCGAGAGCAAATGCGTGCGCGGAAGCACATCGTGGGGGGAATTAAAGCGTCGCAGAACGATCGGAACGAGCGACCGGACTTCCCCCTGTGTTTCCTCGATGCGCACACGCGCGAGCGGCACATCGCGGGGGGTGCGCTCCTGCAGGAGAAGTTCAGTGGCCTGAACCATCGGTTCGGCATGAAAATAGTGGCACAGGGTGCCGCGATAAAGAACGTTGGCCAAGGCGACCAGAGACATGCCCTGATGATGCGACATGTACTGCTGAACCACCGCCACTTTTTGGTCTTCGGGGAGTCGGGTGGGCGTGTAGTCGAGGGCTTCATAATACCCGTAGCGCCCTTCGCCCCCGGCAGCGGTGAGCGTACGGAAATTATCCGCCGCGGCGGACGGATCGACCATCGCGGCCAAAGCCGTCGCGTAAGGCGCCGTGATGAGGTCCTGGGACAGTCCCCGCTTTAAGCCCAGTCCCGGAACGCCAAAATTGCTGTACTGGTAGGTAAACTCTAGGTCCTGAGCGTTGTAGCCGGATTCCGAGACGCCCCAGGGAATCCCGCGCTCTTTGCCGTAAGCGATTTGCCGCCGGACCACCGACCTGCAGGTTTGATCCAAGAGACTGCCGGCGGGCGGGTGCATCACGAGCGAGGGCATCAAATATTCGAACATCGAACCCGACCACGAGAGGAGCGCGGCATCGTAACCTACAGGACTGAGCGAACGCGACAGATGAAACCAATGGAGAACGGGAACGTCTCCCTTGGCGATCGCCACGAAGCTGGCCAAACGCGCTTCGGACGCTAAGAGATCGTAATAACCGGGGTCCATTTTCATGTCGGCCATCTGATACCCGATTGAAAAGATCTTTTTGACCGGGTCGCAAAGAAACCCGAACTGCATGTCGCTGACCAATTGCCGGCAGGATCGGGCGAGCCCGTTGAGTCGCCGTACAAGCGTTGGGGAAAGTTCGTCTCCTGACTCAAAATCGCGCGCATGGCTTTGAATTTGGTGCATCAACCGTTCAGACCAGATCAGAACTTCGCTTTTCATGCTCTCAGGACGGCTATCGCCCAGCGTCCGAGCGATGTCGACCAGGATTTCGGCTTTCGTTTCCAACGCAGAGAAGACATCGCGCCACGACGTGGCGATGGAACGTTCTATCTGCAAGCCTTGCTCAAGGTCTCCGATGGCGTCATGCAGCTGCCTGACGGTGACCGTTTCGGTGCGGCGGCTGTCGAAGAGGCTCGAAGCCGCTTCGGTCATTAAAGTCAGAACATCCTGGATCCCGCTGAAGATTTCGTCGTGCCGCGGCGGTCCGGAGGCCACTTCAAGGCAGGCGTTGGCCAAGGCCCATAAATGACCCGCCAGATTGCCGCTGTCGACTGTTGAGACGTAGCGCGGCTCGAGGGCGCGAAGGTCTTCGGTGTCATACCAATTGAACAGATGACCTTGATAGCGGGGCAGAGTCTGAACCGTTCCCAAAGTGTCCTCAAGCCGCTCCACCATTTCGGAAACGCCAAGCCAGCCGAAACGGCGCGCTGCGACGATCGATAAAAGATAGAGACCGATATTCGTCGGCGAAGTGCGGTGCGCGACCACAGGACGCGGAATTTCCTGAAAATTGTCGGGAGGCAGGTGATGATGTTCGGAGGTCACAAACGTTTCAAAAAACCGCCAGGTCTTGCGCGCGACCAGCCGGAATAAACGGCGGTCTTCCGCGGAGAGCTGACGGAGCTTTTCTACACGCGCCCTCAAACTGATGCGCTGAGCAATCCAGGGGCAAATGAGCCAGAGAAAGACGAAGGGAAAACTTGCCAAGCTCTGGGCCGCGCTCCCGAAGGTCGATGTGAGCAGCGCCGTACTGAATGCGAGGAGGGGAACGCTCATCATGCGCCGGTAAAAAGCGGTCGTTTTATAATCGTAGAAGTCCTTAGAGAGCGCTGTGCTCGTCCATTCCAAGAGGTGGCGGCGGCTCACGGTCAAACGGTACAGACTGCGGGCGATGGCGTCCGTCATGACCCATGCTTGGTGCGCCAAAAACACGAGAGCCAGGCTCATTTGCCAACAGGCCAGGCGAAAGTCCGTCCACATGCCGCGCAGGTGGCTAATCATGGACACTTGGCGGCGACGCGGGAGAAAATCAATCAACACCGGCAATAGCGGAGGAACGGCAATCGTCGTCAATATTGAACCCATCCACATTCCGGAAGGAGCTTCCCTCACGGTCCAGGCGCACAGGAGCGCAAGATAGGCGCTTGGGGCCGACAGCGACCGGCGCAGGTTGTCGATCATTTTCCAGCGACTGATGAGCGGCAGCCTGGCGCGAAAAATAAATGGGAGCAATTGCCAATCCCCCCGGATCCACCGATGAGAGCGTGCGATGGCCACCTCATAATGGGAAGGGAATTCCTCAAACAATTCGATGTCCGTGACCAAGGCCGTACGCGCATAGAGACCTTCGAACAGATCGTGGCTGAGGAGCGTGTTTTCGGGAACGCGGCCGGCGAGAGAGGCTTCGAAGGCGTCGATATCGTAAATGCCTTTGCCCACGTATGACCCTTCCTTAAAAAGGTCCTGATAGACGTCGGAAACGGCAAACGCGTAGGGGTCGATCCCGGCGGACCCCGAATAAATCTGCTGATACAACGACCCAAATCCCGCGGTGGGCAGAGTCGCGGTGATGCGCGGCTGCAGGATTCCATATCCCTCGACGACGCGTCCCGCCTCCGGATCAAAGCGCGGCCGGTTGAGGGGGTGGGCCATCGCGCCGACGAGACGATACGCGGCTCCTCGAAAGAGCCGCGTATCGGAATCCAGAGTGATCACATACTTGATGTCTTCCGGGGGGGCGCCAGGATTCATAAAGGAGGTTTTCGCATCACCGCGCAGCCACCGGTTTAATTCATGCAGCTTGCCGCGTTTGCGTTCCCATCCCATCCAAACGCCCTCGGATGGATTCCATAACCGTCGGCGCAGGAAGACAAAGAACCGAGTTCGCACATCGTGCCGAGGGTACTTTTCATTCAAGCGCCGGATGCCCTCCCTGGCGGCATCCGCGAGCGTATCATCGTCGGGCATGTGCTCTTGAGGGGCGTCGGCCCAATCCATAAGCAGCGCGAATTGCAAATGGCCCTCGGGATTGCCGAGGTAATGGATTTCCAAACGTTCCAGGTTCTCCTGAAGGGTCGCCGGAGACGTGAGAAGCGTTGGCATGACCACAAGCGTCTTATATTCCTCCGGCACCCCTGCGGGGAAATCCATTTTCGGCAGGACTTGCGGTCCGAGCGAATCGGTCACGAAACGATTGACGAGAGCCACCGCCAGGTCCGACGCAGGGATCAGCGCGAAGACGGCGAAAGCAGCCAGAGCCAGAGGACTCATTCGCGCGAGATAACTCTCGTACAGCGGCATCGTTAAGACAAGCCCGGTGACCAAAACCAGAGACCCAAGATAGGCCGGCGTCGCCCAAGAGATATAAAAGCGTAAAAACCGTTGGCGCAAACGAATTTTGAGGCCCAGCTCCTTTTCAAATTGGAAGCGCCCCGCAGAGATAAGGTAATAGCCGGGGTCCTGCCGCCGGATGTCTGGAGCGTGGCGAGTCGCGCTGATCACGCGACGGGCGACCTCCACTTCGGCATGGCCGGATCCGCGGGCCAATTGCTCGATCGCATGACGATAGAGATCGCGGGTAGCGAAATCCATTGCGGCAAAACCCGAGCCCGCTCGCAGGATTTCGTCCACCGCCGACACGTCCTCGAAATATTGCGCCCAGTCCATGGACGTCAGAAGTCGCATGCTCGTAATAACATTCCGAACCGTTGTGTTCATGGCGGTTTGTTCTTGATGCTCAAGCCGGACAATCTCCTCAGACGTCGTCTGTTGGTCGGCTAGGCGCTTATCCAGCCATTCGAGCGACGCGCTGACGCGGCCTTCTTGATCGCGCAGCCGCATCACCAGCTGCACGGCGAACGCGCGTGGGAGCGGACCCCGTTCGAAGGGACGTAGTGCCGAGGAAGGATCGGCGGGACTCTTGCCTTTAAGCCCGAGGAGACCGTCGGCCAGCGCATCGGCCCGCTGCCGGGCGACTTTGCTCGCCACCATGGTCTCGGTCATCCGGCGAAGGTTCTCGACCAGAACAATACGGAGACTGATGGCCAAAGCCCAAATCTCCCCGATGTACAACGGCTTGATCTTCTGGTAAGCCTGCACGTACCGGCGCAACCAGTCGGGATCAAAGCGGCTGTCGGTGTGCGCGATGAAGGCCCAGGCCACACCCAGGATGCGCGGGTACCCTTGTAAATGACCTTCGGCCAACTTTGGAAGTTCGCGGTAAAAGCCAGGGGGGAGATCGTCGATGATTTCGCGGATCTGCTCTTCGACGACGGGGAAGTTGTCGACCAGCCATTCGGCCGCGGGCGTGATCGCGCGTTCTTGGCCGATCGCCTGAGCGATGACACGATACCCTTGCTTCAAATAGAGGTGATTATCGCGTACGCGTGGAAGAAGCTTCTTGGCTTTGGAGCGTTTGGGAGCGGTATGCTGGGCGGCGGCCAGGCTCTCAGCGTGCTGTTCGAGCCGCTCTAAACTGAAAAGCTCGGCGCGGATCGGGTCTCTCGACAGATTCATACTCCTTCCATTTAACCTTATTGTGCGGAGTCCCACCATCGTGGTTTCACCGATGGTAAATATAGCTCCCTCTCCTGATAGGAAGCGGCGCCCTTTTCTAATAGCATGCCATTATGAGCGAAGAAAACGACACGATCATTCGAGTCCGCATTCAGAAGGCGGTGATTGGGCTCCTGAGTGCTTTGATTCTCCTTCCGGCATGGTCCTGTGCCGCTGCCTCTTCCGCCTCTATTGAAACCGTCGGGACCGGTCGATCCGATCCTAAACTCACGAACGCGACACAGCGCCGCTCTACCGCCTGCGAAGCGGCGACCATCGAGGCGCAGGCAAAAATGCTTTCAATCCTCGGGCAGACCAGCACTCTCAAAGGAGCCGAGATCGTACGGACCCAATGGTTGGCCGATGACCGATGCCGGGTGACCCTAAGACTGGATAAGAATTGAATAAACGATAGGTCCTCTCAAGGAGACATGATGAATCAACGTCATTTCTGGATTTTTAAAAATAAAGATCAAAGAAGATTTGAAAGCGAGCAAATAAAACGGCAGAAAGAACGCTCCGAAAAGGAACGGGTTGTCGACGTCACGACGCACACGCATCTGGATCATATTGGAAGGAAAGGGTTTCTCGGGCTTGAGCGCGCGATGCCGTCGTTCGTCCGTCACGCCCGCAATCTTATTTATGCGAAATGGGTGCGTGGAAAGATGTGAGTGGGAGACATCGGGGTCTGGATTAGTCCCAGCGTAGTAGTTTGTCCGATGGATAAAATAGCGCTTCGCCCTGATAGGCAACAATGCCCCATCCCGTTAACATTTACTACGTTAGTTATGAGAGTTCTTGATCGATCCGTTATTGCCCGCAGCCGGATCCGAATGGCACGAATGTGTGAGCACATCCGGATGATCCTGGATACCGTCCGGGAACCCTTCGTCGTTCTCGATGGGGGTCTGCGGATCCGCTTGGTCAATAAGTCTTTTTGCCGGACCTTCCATCTTTCACCCAAGAAGATCAACGGCCGGTGTGTCGATCGGCTCGGGGACGGTGTTTGGAAAACTCCTGCGTTACGGAAATGGCTGGGGACCGTCCTGTCCAAGCAATCGGACAACCTGGATTTTGAATTGGATGACGAATTTCCAACCATCGGTCGCCGAACGATGTTGTTCCACGCACGCCGCGTTCAGGCGACGAGCGCATCGAGACAAATCATCCTCCTCACGATCGAGGATATCACCCAGCGCAGACAGGCCGAAGATGCGATGAATCAACTCAACGAGTCATTGAAAAGCGCTTCCATGACCGATGCGCTCACGGGTCTCTATAACCGGAGAGGCTATTCCGTTCTCAGTCAGCATTATTTGGACTTGGCCCGCCGCCGGCGAAAGAAGCTATTCGTGATCTTTGCCGATCTGGATGGCCTTAAGCAGATTAATGACCAATGGGGCCATCCTGGGGGGGATCAAGCGCTGATCCGAACGGCAGATGTCTTGCGGAAAACCTTTCGCAAGTCCGATATCATCTCACGGATCGGAGGGGATGAGTTTGCGATCGCGACGATGGAAAACGGCCATGACAGCGTGGCCTCGCAAATTGCGCGTTTACGAAGGAACCTGAAAAGCCGCGCGCTTCACAAGAAATACACAAAGATCCTTTCCATGAGCATCGGTGTGGCGGTTTCGAATTATCAACGAACCACCTCGATTGAGGAGTTGACCTCCCAGGCGGACGCGTTGATGTATATCGAAAAACGAGCTAAACGCAATGGATCAGAGAACCATACCGCACCACAAACGCTGAAGGCCATGGCATCCTGATGAACGCCATCGACGAACAAAGAAAGGAGACTCAAATGGAAAACAACTGCTTAAGCCGTGGGCCATGGGGCTGCTTCATATGACGCCTGACATGATCGCTTCAGTCATTACAATGCGTTGGGCAGGGATCACCACAGAATTGGTGCGTAGGAAACGGCTGGATCCGGAGATCTATAAAAAGGTTGTATCGACTTTGGCTCATATGAATTTGGCGGAGTCCGTCGAAGAGCAGCGCGCGGAAGACAACTCATGATGTCGCAGTTAATTCCTGTTACCGCGCCCAACTCCAACGTTTCAGATAGACGCATTTCTGATGGCAACAAAGCGCCGTCAGGGATGTCCGATATTCCGGGCACTCCTGGGACCAGCGGGCAGTGACGTACACGCAGCCAAATGAAGGAACAACACGAGGGGGCATGAAATGATCAAGAAAATGACGAGACTTATCCTGATGGCGTCAATCATGGGGAACGGGATAGGGTGCTGGGGAGACGACACCAATGCGACCGGGAATAACAACAATCCGATCGATCATCCTGTGAACGCCTACACAAACCATGAAGTCAAAGAAGACATGAAAGACAGCCAGGAAAACAGCCAGAAAGCCGCGGAAGCCAAAGCGGCCTACAAGCAGGCCAAGGCGGATTACGAAAAGTCTCTCAAGGATAATGGCGTGGACAGCCAAGTCACCCAAGCCGCAAAGAAGCGCATGCACGATGCCCATAAAGAGATGCACAAGTACAACAAACGAACTGCCAAAGCGAATCAAGACACAAAAGATGATGAAATAAAAGCACATCAATAATCGGCCCCTAGTGGTTTGACGTACGCGCAATACAGCGCCTCCCTGATAGTCATCAGCGTCTATCTCTCGTATCATAAACTATGCGGAAAAATGGTAAAGTATTGGTGCTTCCCAGCTCACTCCTGCCAGTGGCCAGGCATTCGATGATCAATAGCCCGACAGGAACGATAATGAACGTCAAAACTGCTCATCGCAAACGCCGCTCGCATCGCCAAGCCCATAAGCGAACGCGCAAAAAACCCTTAAAAAAGGGATTATTCCGTGTGGTCGGAGTCGGCGCTTCGGCGGGAGGGCTGGATGCCTTCACCCACCTCCTGCGGCCTCTTCCGATCGACACGGGGATGGCTTTTGTGCTGATCCAGCATTTGGATCCCGCGCATAAAAGCATGCTCGCCGAGATCCTCGGCCGCGAGACCCGGATGCTGGTCCATGAGGCCAAGGACAAGATGGCTGTGGAGCCCAACCATGTCTATGTGATACCCCCAGATGCGCAGATGAGCATTCAAAACGGCGTATTGCATCTTATTCCGCGCAGAGACGCTAACATTCCTTTCATGCCCATTGATTATTTCTTGCGCTCCCTGGCGGCGGATAAAGGGACTCGAGCGATCGCGATCATCCTTTCAGGAGCTGACGCCGACGGGGCCCAGGCGCTTAAAGCCATTAAAGCGCAGGGGGGGGTTGCCATCGCTCAGGATTCCACCTCGGCCAAGTTTAACGTGATGCCCGATGCGGCCATTGAGACCGGCCTCGTAGATTTCATACTGAACCCGGGACGAATCGCTCAAGAGCTTGCAAGAATCGCCCATGAACCGGTGGACGCTCTGCCCCGCAGCGCGGCGGAAGTGGAGCTGTCGTCCACCGAAGAGGATGCGCTGGCGAAGATCTATTCCATTCTTCAGCGGGAGAGAGGCGTCGATTTTACGCATTACAAGCAGACCACGCTCAAGCGGCGGATTACGCGGCGCATGGCGGTCAATAAGGTAGGCACTCTGAAAGAGTATGTGAAGGTCCTTAATGCCAACCCCATGGAAGTCTTGGACCTCTACGACGAGCTGCTGATCCATGTGACGAACTTCTTCCGCGATCCGGAGGCCTTTGAGCTTCTCAAAACAAAAATATTCCCTTACTTGATGAAGCACCGAGGGTCCAAGGACCCTATTCGCATCTGGGTGCCGGGGTGTTCGACGGGTGAAGAGGTGTATTCCCTCGCTATCTGCTTGCTGGAATTCCTGGGAGACCAGGGCCCTCACACCCCGATCCAGATCTTCGCGACGGATATCAGCGACAAGGCCCTCCAGAAAGCCAGATCGGGAATTTACTCCGTCGAGGCCATGAACCGCGTTTCCATAGGGAGACGTCGGCGGTACTTCACTCCCGAATCCGACAGTTTCCAAGTCACGAAGTCCATCCGAAGCCTATGCGTGTTTACAAAACAGAATGTCGTCAAAGACCCTCCGTTTTCCCGGCTGGACCTGATCAGTTGCCGCAATCTGCTGATCTACCTGGGTCCTGTGTTGCAAAAGAAGGTGGTGCCGATTTTTCATTATGCTTTGAAGCCCACCGGAGTCCTTCTTCTAGGGAATTCCGAGACTCTCGGCGTCTTCCCTGACCTCTTTGACCCCCTAGATAAAAAGGTGAAAGTCTATTCCAAGTCAAGGACAGCGGCTCGACCGGAGGCATACTTCACCACAACCAGTTACATCGCTGATACGTTGACGGGAGACAGGGACAGGGTCGGGGGCAGAGGCAGGGATAAGATTTCCAGCGACGGCAGCCTTCAGAACATGCAGAAAGAGGCCGATCAGTATATCCTTGGGAAGCACGCTCCCGCCGGCGTTATTATTGATGAGAAAATGAACGTCGTGCAGTTTCGCGGCGACATCGGCCAGTATCTGGAGCTCACGCCCGGCGCGGCAACGCTGCAACTTTTCAAAATGGCGAAGGAAGGTCTGCTCCTGGAGCTGCGTCCAGCCATTTATAAATCGAAGAAAGGGAACGTCACCGTAAAAAGTGAAGGCTCCCGGGTCGTCCAGGGCGGACACTTTAAGAATGTCACGATCGAAGTGGTCCCTCTCCAACAAGCACGCTCCAACGCCGCGCACTACCTGGTTTTGTTTGAAGAAGCGGCTCCCGACGTCATCCCGGAAGACCGGACGCCCGGGTCCCCGCGAAGCCGTCGCGAGAACAATAAGGCCCTGAAAACCGCCTACCAGGAGAGGACCCGGGTACAAAAAGAACTGGCCGCGACCAAAGACTATCTGCAGTCGATTATTAACGAGCATGAACGGGTCAACGAAGAGCTCAAATCCGCGAATGAAGAAGCCCTCTCCAGCAATGAAGAGCTCCAGAGCGCCAATGAAGAACTGGAAACGGCCAAGGAGGAGCTGCAAGCCACCAACGAAGAAACCTCGACGCTCAATGATGATCTGCACAACCGCAACATCGAACTCAACCGGCTTAACAGCGATCTGGTCAACTTATTGAACAGCGTTGAAGTCCCCACCGTCATTTTGGGGAAAGACAGCCATATCCGGCGTCTTTCCGCCGCCGCGGAGACCGTGCTGAATATGACCGCCGCCGATGTAGGCCGGTCAATTCACGACCTCAAGCTCACGATCTCCGTGCTTAATTTGAAGGGTCTCATTGCGTCTGTGCTGGACAAGCTCGTCGTCCAGCAGCGGGAGATCCAAGATGCGCGGGGCCATTGGTATCTGATGCGCATCCAGCCTTACAAAACCCTGGAAGATAACATTGACGGCGTCGTGTTGACCTTCTCAGACATTCAGCTGGCTAAAGACATCCAAACGAAGGCGGAGGCATGGACAACGGAGCTTGAAGCGCGCGTGAAGGAAAGAACCGAGGCGCTGGCGAAGTCCCAAAGCGCGCTCCTTCAGTCTGAAAAGTTGGAAGCGGTCGGGCGCCTGGCGGGCGGCGTCGCGCATGACTTTAACAATCTGATGACGGGCATACTTGGCATGACTCAAAGCGTTCAGAAGAAACTTGGGGCGGACAGTCCGTGCCATGATGATCTGGACGATGTAATCAACGCCGCGAAGAAAGCCATGCTTGTCACGAAACAGCTTCTGGCTTTCGGACGCAGGCAGGTATTTGATCCCCATGTGTTGAACATTAACAATGTGATCGGGGGCATGGATAAACTCCTTCAGAGACTTCTCGGGGATGATATCGTTCTCACAGCCGTCCTGGATCCGCTCCTGGGGAATGTCAATATCGACCAAAGCAGCATCGAGCAAGTCATACTGAACCTCGGATTGAATGCCCGTGACGCCATGCCGAAAGGCGGCAGGATAACGCTCCAAACATCCAATAAAGAGATCGACGGGGTCATCTCTAAGTTCGGTGATAATTCCAGTCAGATGATAGAAATGATCCCGGGCCCCTATGTCACGCTGACCCTCACGGATGAAGGGTCCGGCATAAAACCTGAGATCCTGCCCCATATCTATGAACCGTTTTACACAACCAAAAACGAAGGGAAGGGAACCGGATTGGGCCTGGCGACTGTATATGGCATCGTGAAACAGTCGGGCGGCAGCATTTCGGTCAAAAGCGCGCCGGAGCAAGGGACCGCGTTTACGATTTACCTGCCGCGCCTGGGAGCTGTAGTTCCCCACGAAAACTTTGTACAGAATCCTCCACAGGCGGCAAAAGGATCGGAAACGGTGCTTGTGACGGAAGACGAGACCATTGTGCGAAAAGTCGTGGTGAGAGCGCTGCAGGAAAAGGGGTATACGGTATTGCAGGCGAGCAGCGGAAAAGAGGCCTCCAAAATCAGCGACACCTATGCGAACCCGATACACCTTTTATTAACGGATGTGATCATGCCGGGGATGAACGGCCGTGAGCTCGCTCACTCGATCGTGCAGAAACGGCCTCACCTGTCCGTCTTGTATATGTCCGGGCATGACAGAGAAATTATCGCTCAGCGCGGAGTATTAGAACCCGGAGTCGAATTCATTGAAAAATCGTTCAGCTCGGAAGCCCTCTGTCATAAAGTGCGCGAGGTCTTGGATTCCGCAGCGAAGAAGGAAGTCCATGCCTAATAATCAAAGAGACGATCTGGTCGGCTGTGATGAAGATATCGCGGAGCTCTATCTCAAGACGGCCGCGAACCAATTGAAGAAAATGGCGGCCGCCGCAAGTTCCAAATCCATGGCGGAAATCCAGCGGCTCGCTCACAAACTTGGCGGCTCAAGCGCCTTTTTAGGGCTCAAAGTCATGGCAAAACTCTTGAAAGAGTTAGATCAAGCGGCCGAGGGGAACGAACCCAAAGAAGCCAGACGGCTCCTGGGACTGATCAAAGAAGAATTTACTCAAATCCAGAGCCACCGAAAATCCAGCTTGCCTCGGGCCATGAAATCTAAAGCGGTATCGCCCTCACCCCTATTAAAAAAGAAATCCAAAGTCTTCATCGTGGATGATCATGCTCTTCTGCGGGAAGGGCTCACGCGTCTTATCGATGGACAACCGAACCTCCAGATATGCGGGGAGGCTTCGACAGCCTATCAAGCGCTAAAATCGATCCTGGACCTTAAACCCGATATCGTTATATTGGATATTAACTTGGGAGGCTCGGATGGCCTGGATCTGATCAAAGACATGAAGCTGCGGACCATCAAGTCCAAGATCCTCGCCCTTTCGATGCATGAGGAAACGCTGTACGCGGAGCGCGCACTGCGCGCGGGGGCCATGGGATACATCATGAAGCAAGAAGCCTCAAAAGACGTGCTGAAGGCCATCCAGCGCATCCTCGAAGGGGAAATTTACTTAAGCGAAAAGATGGCGGCTAAAATGCTCCATAAAGTGGCGGACGGTAAGTTGGATGACAAAACCCTCCCTGAGGGCTCTCTCAGCGACCGCGAATTGCAGGTTTATCAATCGATCGGACAGGGTCGGGGAACCCGCGAGATCGCTGAGGAACTCCACATCAGCCCCAAGACGGTGGAGTCGTACCGGGCCCATATCAAAGTCAAGATGAACCTCAAAAACGCGCACGAACTCACCCAGCACGCCGTGCATTGGGTCGAAAGCAATCATCTCAACTAATCCGTCGTACTCTTAGCGTTTCATGTAATCCCATCGTAGGGGTATCCCGGATAGCGTCAGCATTTCTCCTATACCCGTCATGGTGCTATCCCTCAAGAAAAAATTAGCCTCCCTTCCTGATTCCCAGATATCCGATTCTTTACCAAAATACCACGGAAGAAATTAAAAGGAGCTAAAACCCATGAAAAGAATAATTTGTTTCCTGCTTTCCGCCGCTCTTATAGTAGAGTGTGTCGGCCCAAGTTTTGCAACGCAATCCGTCACGAGCGATCCCACCTTATTAAATGCAACCGGACAAGCCAGTGGCGTAAGTATTACGGGTTCGCATACCTTGCTCGTTGGGGTCGCCGGGGGGGCAGAAGAAGACATTAACACAGGAAACCCTTCTCCTTATATTGGCACCACGGCTATCGTGGACACGATTAACAGTCAGGGCGCCGTCACGTTCAATGTCAACTCGAATGTCGATGGAGATATCGGGTCGGTCACAGGTCCTTTAACATTGGGCGCGATCACCGCCAATGACGGCACGACGGTGAATTTTTTGGGGTCGGTCTATGCGACCGCGATGAATGTTGGACTGGCTACCGTGAACTTCAACGGCGGGGCCGGTTCCACGAATAACGTCGCCACGACGTTTACCGGCGACGGCACGATGGGTCTTGCTCCGAATACGTTAGTGACAGGCGCCGTCATCGAGAATACGGACAATACGGGTACCTTGATGCTGGGGAGTGGGAGTACATTGGTTGGCCAAGTCGGCACAAACGCCTCCAACCTTATTAGAGGCATCCATGTTGTCGGGGGGAGTAATTTGGCGGGCGTAAGCGCGAGCATCAATGGCGCGGTGTTCGCGCATAGCATTTCCCTTTTGACAAACACCTTGAATATCGGCGGCGCCATGACAATCGCCTCTAATGGAGTCATCAATACGACCCTGGCGAGCGCGTCCGTCTTCGGCCATATCATTCCAGCGGGAGCTTCATCCCTTCCCACAGGCCTCACAGTCAACGTGGCTGTTCCATCCACGGCTTTCATCCCGGTGGGGACCAAGTTTAATCTCGTCCAACCCCAAACCGGCGGCACTTCCGCCGGAACGGGGCTTACGATCACGGATCCCACCAATCCGCTTTACAAATTCTCCGCGGTTTCCGGCACACCGGGTCAGTTAGAAATAAATACGGACTCCATACCGCTGTTGGCCGCGCCGCCGCCGATAGTAGGGCCACCGCTGCCGGGAAACCCGGTCACGCCGATCGTGACGGTTTTGCTGGGTACTCCTCTGACACCCGATATCGGCACCGTGCTTGCGGCCATCAATGCTCTGGCCGATCCCACCGCGGTCGGCTTGGCGGTCGCACAGCTTCTTCCTTCAGCTCCGTCTTTGGAGGCGCCTCTCGTCACCTTCCAGGGAAGCCGGCAATTTCAGGATCTCTGGTTGTCTCGCATGAACCTGTGCAATCAGGCCGATCAACCCGATCAAGTCGAGTTGAACTGTCATGACAAGGCGACGCGCAGCGGGTGGTGGCTTAAAGGTTTCG
>Ga0207015_1019_pt1 | contig 38549 bp, 39 predicted proteins | sample Alteio_BWMinCont_53_FD_153486 | JGI IMG/M metagenome (GOLD analysis project Ga0207015, IMG submission 153486) | Enriched cells from forest soil in Barre Woods Harvard Forest LTER site, Petersham, Massachusetts, United States -... | ecosystem: Environmental > Terrestrial > Soil > Temperate forest >...
TTTTCTACACTGTAGCCAGTTTTACAATCACCCCGCACGAACGCGTTCATCGCGGCGTGTGCGGCTTGGTCGCTCGAACGGCAGTACGCCACGCACTGCTTAATGTTGCTGTGTCGAGCGATTCTCATCAAAGTCCATTTGCGTCCACTCCGCTCTCGCCCAGTCGAGTGAGAAATGTGTGGCGGAGATTGTAGAACACGAACGGACGCACACCACCCTCTTTGACCGCTTTCAAAGTTGGTTCGTAAATTGACTTGGCTACCATGTGTCCCACCGAAGTTTTCGACGCAGGCCAAACCCACACGTCTTGCGGTTTCACGGCTGCCTGCCAGCGAGCGTGAATTATACCATGCCCGAAGACGCGGCTCAGCCACACAGAAAGCGGAAGTACGGCAGCGTTTGATGCCAGATAGCTTGTCAGTACCCATGCGCTCGCGTCATAGCTAACGGCAAGGCTGCCAGCAATATGGGGAAGGCGCCATTGGCGATAGTCGTGTGGGCAGCTCCATGAAGTTCGCGAGTGTAACCCTCACGGCGATAATCCACGGATTGATGGCGGGCCGCTCTGCAGCGACATTCGGAAAGGAAATGGAACTTACCGTAGCGCTCATACGGTAGCCGGTCTGTTGGATGCAATAAGAGACCTGTCGGTCTCATATAATATCTGGTACAATGCAATTAGCGACCAGTCGGTCGCAGTCAATGTTTTTGTGGGAGGGTGATGTGCGTAAGGGTGAGCAAACCCGGCGGGAAATCATTCGCAAGGCGGCCCCGATCTTCAATCAGAGGGGCTATTACGGGGCAGCCCTATCCGATCTGATGAAGGCGACCGGTCTCGAAAAAGGCGGAATCTACCGGCACTTTGATAGCAAAGAAATGCTGGCTGCCGAGGCCTTTGACTATGCCTGGCGAGAAACTCTAAATGCACGGATCCGCGATCTGGACACTGTCTCGAACACCGTTGACAGGTTGAAGAAGTTCGTTGCGAATTTTGTTGAGCGGCGTGGAGTTATCCCAGGTGGTTGTCCGTTGCTTAACACCGCCATCGATACCGATGACGGGAATTCTGTGCTGCGTGATCGTGCGCGCAGGGCGTTGCATGGGTGGCAGAGCTACCTTATTTCTATGATCAGTGCCGGAATCAAAGCGCGTGAAATCCGCCCCGGAGTCAATGCAAAGGAGCTGGCGACTCTCATCATTTCTTCCCTGGAAGGCGCAATCATGCTTTGTCGTCTTGAACGAAGTGAGGCATCGCTGCTCGCTGTCCAAGCCCATCTCGACGACTACCTCGAAGCAAGCGTGCGGCCTCCCAGGCTCCGCGTCACACGGAACTCAGTCGGTCGCTGAGGAAGGTTGCCTACTCGCGGTTAAGCGACCTGGTTCCTGGTAGAAGGGAGCGTGACCAGACTCCAGAGGTGGCTACGCGTATCCGTGGCGGGCTGCATGAGACCCAAGAGCCCTTGCGTTGCTATAATGAGTTAGAAATTATGCGACCGGACGGTCGCATCCGCATCGAACTTATTGATGAGCAAGGCTGACGCGCTGAGCGTCAGGCTCCATCTACGACTCGGGCTTAGCGGAGTCCACCTAACGGTCGTGCATTAGGAGGGTCCTTCATATGTGGTATCCGAGAGGAAATTCCGACGTCCTTGCAGCAACGCTTGTCGCCCTGATGATCGCTGCAGTTGGCTCGGGAGCAGCGGCGCAGATGCATACACTCCAGTCTTCCGCCTCCAATTCCAACGAGTCTACGCAGACTAAAATAGCCCGCGCGCTTTCAGCGGCGCCGCCGGATGTCGCCAAGGCTGCGACAGTAGCGGAAATGGATGGCCAAGGTAAGATGACGGTCCTGCGCGCCGGAACCAACGGATTTACCTGCATGCCGGGCGATCCCACAGGAGTTGGACAGCCGGCCATGTGCGCAGACGAAGCGTCTATGCAATGGTTCCGGGATTTCGCTGAACGCAAGCCCAAGCCGACCAATACGATCCCGGGCATAACCTACATGCTGGCAGGAGCTACCCAGCGAAGCGACTCCGATCCGTACGATACTTCAAGCAAACCAATCGCGATCGGACCACATTGGATGATCATGTGGCCTTTTGACGCGAAAACCACAGGGCTCCCGACCACGCACAAGCCGACAGGAGCCTACATCATGTGGAACGGATCGCCCTACGCGCATGTGCACATCATGGGACGCCCGTAGAAGTATCGACGTCGAAATAATGGCGTGGATCACGCGTATACGGGACAACTTATCGGCATTCCAATTCTGAAGTTCGACAAGACTGCGGAAGCCGAGCTGCGAGACTTTTGACCTAACCGCTCTACACCGAACGCCTAATGCGCCTTCTTCGAGACACGAGCGACCAACTCATCCAATCTTGAAAGCAAAAGCTTAAGGACGGGAGACTTGTTGGACTTTTTGTAGCCGAGTACCAGCTCGACAGTGGGTGCTTCTCCCTTGAGAGGACGACTGGTTATCGATGGAGGGAGGAAGTTCTGTGCGTAAGCAGGCAAGAGCCCGACGCCACGCGTCGACGCTATTAAGGACATCCCCATGGTGACATGGTCCGCCTCGTGAGCTGGCGTGATTTTGATTCCGGACCGCTTCAGGTAATTGTCGATCACCGCACGTAGCACAGGAGCCGTGTCCGACACGGTCACAAATGTCTCACCCACTAGGTTCTGAAGACTGATTGTTTTAAGCGCAGCGAGGCGGTGGTCACTCGGCAAGACCACCACCAAAGGCTCCTTGACGAGAACGCGAAACGCTAAGTCTGGCACCCCTTGTTCTCGTCGAAGAAAGGCCGCATCGATTTTTCCTTTCGAAAGGCCGTCCGCAACCACAGGCGAGGATTGACTCGATATCATCACGTCAATATTAGGCAGTTCGTCGCGCAGGATCCGCAAGGCCTCAGGCATCCACGTCAATTCGTGTCCGGTTAGAAAGCCCATCGAGAAACATGGCCTGGCGGGACGAGCGATCCGGCGCGCAGCTTCGGCGGCCACTTCGACTTGCGATAGCACGGAGCGGGCGTGATCGAGAAAGGCTCGACCCGCCGGTGTCAGTTCGATGCCACGAGCGCGGCGTGTTAGGAGCTGGACACCGACCTCGTCTTCAAGATCCCGAATCTGTCGGCTCAAGGAAGGTTGTGAAGTGTGCAGTTTTCGCGCTGCTGCCACCGTCAGACTTCCGGCCTCGGCGACCGCAACAAAATAGCGAATATGTCGTAATTCCATTCCTACTCCCATGCTTATGAGGCATCGAAGCCAGCTTAACAAAGTATGTTTCAACCGCGCTACCAATACCTAGCTTCGCAATCTAACCAAGTGATCTGAGCTATCTCGGAAGGTGCTTTGGGAGGTAATTCAGTTATGCCTGACCTGCATGGCTCCTGGATCAAGGAGGTAGTAGCTATGAGCTCCTAAAGGGCTGTGCACGTACACAAAGAGGGAAACCAAAATGCAAGTAAGGCAGGTGAAGCTTCCAGGCCCCCATCATCCGATTTCCATCGGGTGCAATCCCGCTCGCGTCGTCATATCCGTCGCGGGCCGAGTGGTTGCCGATACCCGCAACACCTTGACGCTCCGTGAAACGGACCGAGTATTTTATGAGACCGAACGGTCTCTTATCGCATCCAAGAAACTGGGCACCCTTAGGTGCTTGGTTGTAAAAGGAGGACAAAATGAAAGGCAAAGTCACTCAATTCGCGCTGGCCGCCGTGCTCGCGGCTGGATTCGCAGCACCGGCGTTGGCACAGAACACAAATTGGAAATTGAACTCCGATCATTCCACCGGACATCTCTCTCTCACTTCCACTGCCGACCGGACCGCAACATTTGATATCGGCGCTGCGCGAGTGAAGGGATCCGTGAGTTTGGATGCGAGTCCACTCGTGAATTCCTGGTTCGATTTCATAATCTACCCCGCCGATCAGGACCCGGCCTCGATCAACAAGGACGGCAGTCTGAATGCCGCCGAATTCTCGAATATGCCTCGCTCGACCGTCGTCACCTTCCGCTCCAGAGAAGTGAAACTTACCGAGGACGGCAATCTTGCGGTCACAGGTGATCTCACGCTCACGCACCTCGAGCGCCCAGCGCTTATCACCTACAGCGAAGCGTACGCCGGGCCCGTCTACGGCGAACCCCAAGTGCGCAGCGCCACTCGGGAGGTTACGTTTGTGTTTGACCACGGGGCTGCTGCCGCGGCCAACGCCAGAAGCAGCCGAAAATTAAAGCTCACCGCATTTGCCACCATCGAGGCCGAAGACTTCCCCGGGCTTTTCGAAGCAGTGACCGATGCGAATTGGCCAGTTGCCGTCGAGGACAAGAACTGCCAGGAGCCCGCCAGAAACGGCGAGGAATATCACGGAACGGGATGCACTGGCACACCTGTGGTCATCTCTTCTCGCCCATCGGCTTCGGTAACGGTGGCTGATAGTTACCCGGGGCCGGACCTTGACACGCCACGCGTCCGTGACAACGTTAGCATCGCGTTGAACCTCGAACTCACGCGCGATACTTCCGTAGCCGCCAAGGCTTTCGCAATTGACAAACACTAGTAAGTGGTCGCGAGGGAGGGTCCCCAGCACGCGGGGGCCCTCTGGAGGATGCTCCGATGCTGAAGTCAGTTCCTGGGCAGATTTGATCAGCGTCGAGGCGGCAATCGTCAACCTTGCGGATCTCCTCAGGTGATTCTGCAAGACAGCGAAAGCCGCCTCGATTGCACGAAGCGCAAGATGATTAACAGCAAAACGTATTGAATGGAGGAAGGTATCCAATGGCGAACGCGGTGAAAAAATACAGCATTTCTTGCGAACTGGCACGGAAAATGGCAGATAGAGCGATGGCCAAAGCCAGAGAAATTGGCGTTGCCGAGAACGTAGCGATTCCCGATGATGCCGGCATCCTCAAGGCTTTTAGCCGGATGGATGGGACCTCGATCCCTACCATCGAGATTGCGCGGAATAAGGCGTACACAGCTCTGTTCGGCGTCACGCAGGAGTTTTTCAACTTTATCCAAGGCGAACCCGTCGCTTTTGGCCGGCATCCCCACGCTTCCTCGCGTGGCGGCGTGCGGTGGAGGGTTTCCCATCAAGGTGGACGGTGAAATCGTCGGGGCGATCGGCGTGAGCGGGGCGCCCAGGGTACAGAACGACATCGACTGCGCAAAAGCAGCCCTAGCGCTCGTACCGTAAACTCGGCTGTCGTCGAGGCCGACATCGGCGAAAGCTTCGAAGCGCACCCTGGAGAATCATGATGACAGACAGACCGTATCACTTTGCCGCCATTGTTGGTGGAGCGATTGCCGGCTCGGTGGCCGCTGAAATATTTGCGGACCGTGGGATCCAGGCGGTTGTCATTGAACAGAACGAAAGGCCGTACGGCAAGATTGAGGATGGCCTGCCGCGCTGGCATTCGGAGCAACGCGAACAAGAGTACCTCCGCATCGATGCTCGTCTGAGGAAGCCTGGTGTTTTCTTCCTTCCGTGCACCAAGCTTGGACGCGACCTGGACTTTCAGGACCTTTACAACAACTGGGGCTTCTCTGTCGTAGTCCTTGCGAACGGAGCGTGGCGGGACAGACAACTGGGAATACCGCAAGCCGAAGAATTCATCGGCAAAGGCTTCGTTTACCAGAATCCTTTCATCAATTGGTACAACCGCAAGAATCAAGCGGGCTATGCCGGGCCGCGGTACCAGGCTCCTGACGAGGCCCTGGTCGTAGGCGGCGGGCTGGCGTCGATTGACGTGGTGAAGGTCCTGCAGCTCGAGAACTATGAGCGTGTCCTCCGATCGCGCGGTGTTCAAACGGACGTTTATGAGCTCGAGAAGAAAGGCGTCCCCGCCGTCTGCAAAATGCACGGCATTGCGCCGGAAGATCTTGACGTTAAAGGATGCCTGCTGATTTATCGCCGCCGGGAACAAGACATGCCGCTGGCTCAGCCTCCAGAAAATGCCACTCCCGAGCAGATTGCGAAGACAGAAGCGATCCGTCAGAAGATGCTTCGTCTGGCGCAGGAGAAATACTTGTTTCGGTTTCAGGATCGCAGAGTGCCAACGGGACTCCTGATAGATGATGGGCGGCTGGTAGGGTTGAAATTAGCGGAGACCAAAGTGGAAGGCCGAAAAGCAGAGGCCGTAGCCGGTTCGGAGTACCAACAGCGGGCACCACTGGTAATTTCTTCGATCGGGTCCGTACCTGAGGAAATTCCGGGGGTTGCCATGAAGGGGGAATATTACGATTTCGACGATGAAGCTCTGCCACGGTACGTCGCATCCGACCACGTCTTCGGAGTTGGTAACGTCGTGACCGGACGAGGCAATATTCGCGCGTCACTGCTACACAGCCAGGAGGTCACCACCAAAATCATCGAAAACTACATCGGCGTCACGGACGGAGGATCGGCGTTTGCGCGGTTCTATGCGGGCGCCGAAGCCAACAGAGCTGCGCAAGCGCACGCGGTTCGGGACCGGGTTCAGGTTATGCCAGGTCTGTCATACCTCGAAATCGCAGCGCTCGAGCGGCGGATTCGCATCCTTCAGGAACGGGTAGGTTACACCGGTAACTATGACTCCTGGATTGCCCGTGTGAGGCCTGCTGTTACCGCCAGCCAGAACTTCGCGCCGGAATCGATGCACCAGAGTTTATCGAGTTCAGCATTTCATTGCGGCGCATGCCGATGAAATAAGGAGAGGACAATGACTGCACTCCGAAACAAAACTGCGCTTGTGACGGGCGCATCAAGAGGAATAGGCCGCGCGACGGCAGTGGCCCTTGCTGAGGCCGAGGCGCACGTCCTGGTTCATTATGGCCGCTCCGCACAGGAAGCAAAATCTCTGGTCGACGACATCCGTGCGAAAGGGGGACGCGCAGATGCGATCAGGGCGGACTTGGGAACTCCAGAGGGCGCAACACTGTTGGCTAAAGAAGTTCGCTCGATCGTCGGCGAGCGATTGGATGTGCTGGTGTTCAACGCCGGAATTTCCAAGGCCGCAACCATCAAAGACCATTCAGTGGAAGACTTCGACAATCTTTTTGCAACGAATGTAAGAAGTCCGTTTTTTCTGCTGCAGCAACTCCTGCCCGTCCTGGTCGAGGGCTCCAACATCATTGTGATCTCTTCTCTTGGAGCTCGCGCCGTGGTTGGCACGCCCGATTTGGACAAGCCTTCAATCCTTGCCTACGCGGCAACCAAGGGAGCACTTGAGACCCTTGTAAAATACTGGGCTGGGATTCTCGGCCCGCGGGGCATTCGCGTAAACGCAGTCGCGCCGGGCGGGATTGACACTGACATGTCGAATTTTTTGAAGACCGAGGCCGGGCGGAACGTCGTCCTTGGAATGCAGGCCTTGAAGCGAATTGGTAAGCCGGAAGATGTTGCGGATGTAGTCGCCTTCCTGGCGTCAGACGCAGCCCGGTGGATCACGGGAGCGAGTATCCCGGTCGACGGTGGCTCGAAGCTCTGAGGACTTGGCGCCTACTCGGCGTCAGCCGGAATTGCCTTGGACAAAAAGGAGGTACGGCAAATGGTAATGAAAGTGGTGAACGGGAAGACCGAATCGAAGAATAAGGAGCTTGTCCTCGAAGCCTTTGACACGTTGTTTAACAAGCGCGACTACGCTGCTGCTGAGAAATTCTGGTCGCCCCAGTACATCCAACACAGTGCTCACATCGCGCCGGGACGTGAAGGTCTCTTCAATCTCATCAGGAGCCTTCCGCCAACACTCAAATACGAGCCAGGAACGATCGTGGCCGAAGGAGATTTCGTGATCGTGCACGGGCGATTCTCGGATTTCGGCCTTCCCGTGAACTGGATTGCGGCGGACATCGTTCGCATCAAGGATGGCGTTCTGGTCGAGCATTGGGATGTGATCCAAGACGAGGCCACACGAGAACATTCAAAGAGTGGTCACCCCATGTTCGGCGGCACGTTCCCGACCTATGCGCGCGCCCGATAAATACTACCGTTCCTCGCACGGAACGCCTACCAATCTTTTGCAAGAAAGCCTGCAACCAAATGTGACTCTTAACATCACATATTGAGAGAGGCGCCTGATGTCAGTGAAGAGCGTCCAATTTGCCGTCGCCACGCACCTCATGGCTGCGCTCGGGATTTACCCTGGCGGGGAGGTCGGCTCGGCGACTTTGGCTGAGAGCGTAAAGGCGAATCGCACCTTCGTTCGGAAGTCCCTGTCGAAGCTTTCCAAGGCGGGCTTGGTTTTGACAACGCGCGGAAAAAGCGGAGCAAGCGTACTTGCGCGACCTCCCAAACGGATCACGCTGTTAGATATATACCGTGCTAGCGGAGCGCCGCCGGCGTTTGCCATTCATTCGTATCCGGTGGAAAAGAGGTGCCCGGTCAGTTGTAACCTCAAGGAATGCATGTCAGCGGTCCTTTCTCAAGCTCAGAAGAGTTTCGAGAAGTCGCTGGCGAACATAACGCTAGCGGACTTTATTAGACAGATTCGAGCAAAGGGACACTGATTTTTTTTGATTTTAATTGTGCAGATAATAAGAACCAATACATCCGATAAAGGAGGTAGTAGCCATGGGTTCACCCGTGGATTTGAAGGCCATGTACGTAATCTTGGGCGCGAGCGGAAACACCGGATCGATCATCGCGAATTCGCTGCAATTGAATGGCAAGAATGTTCGGGTAATGGGGCGGGACGCGGGGCGACTGCAGCGCTTCGTACGTAAAGGCGCCGAAGCGTTCACGGCCGACCTGAGCGATGCGGCTGCGCTCACGAAAGCCTTTAGGGGAGCGCGCGCGGCATACTTGATGTTGCCGCCGATCACCTCCCGGGAAGACCAGGAGCGGGAGAGCGATGCGATCGCGAAAGCGGTGAAGGAGTCAGGGCTGCTCTACGCGGTGAACTTGAGCAGCTACGGCGCGCATGTTGCGGAAGGCACCGGCCCAATCGCGGGGCTGCACTCTTCGGAGGAAAAACTTAACGCGATCAGCGGTTTGAACGTTCTGCACCTGCGCGCCGCGTATTTCATGGAGAACAATCTGGCGGCGATAGACACGATTCAAGGGATGGGAATGTTCGGACATGCGCTGCTACCGGACTTGAAGATGCCGATGATCGCGACGCGCGACGTGGGGACCTACGCCGGGGAGCGGCTGCTGGAATTGGATTTTCTCGGTAAACAAGCGCGCGAGCTTCTTGGCGAGCGCGACTTGTCGATGGCGGAAGCGACCGCGGTGATTGGACGCGCCATCGGCAAACCGGATCTGCGTTACGTGCAGTTTCCGTATGAGCAGGTGCAGCAGGTGTTGACGAAAATGGGTTTCCCGCCGAAGAAAGCGGCGGTGTACATCGAGATGTTCAAGGCCGTCAACGCAGGAGTCATCGCTGCGCAGGAGCCGCGTTCGCCGGAGAACAGCACGCCGACGTCGTTCGAAAAATTTGTGCAGGATGTCTTTGCGCCTGCGTATCACCGGAAGGCTTCCGCCGCTTAGGCTCAGCTCCCAACTGGCACCGGTTCCGTGTGTTTGCAGGCGAGAATTTCGAAAGTCAGCTTTCTGAAAATTGTCGACACGGAGAACTAGTCATGAATGGAACCGTTTCTGAGAAAAGAGAGTTTTCCAAGCGCGATACGGGACCGAGTACTTACCGGGGCATCGTGACGGGAAACGCAAATGGGAAGGCGATCGTTCAAAGCGACGAACTGTTGCCAGCCTATGAGTTCAAGACTGTTCCCGGCTACGAGCACACACTCATCTGGGTAAACGCGGCGACGCCGGTTCTCAACAAGGAGCAACGGTTCGACAGCTATCCCGACTCGGTTGTTCCGGGACCTGGCGGCACGAGCCTGCACTTCGTGACGTTTCCGCCCGGCTCGGTCTTCGCGGATCCGTCTTTCGATGGCGAGGCCGCACGAAACGAAGCATTAGTTCGTCTGAGGGGATTAGCCGACCACTTCGAAAAAGAAGATCCTGCGATGCACAAGACAAATACCGTGGACTACTCAATTGTCTACGACGGAGAGATTTGGCTGGAGTTGGACGACGGCGAGACTCTGCATTTGAAGCGCGGCGACGTGGTCGTGCAAAACGGTACGCGGCACGCATGGAGAAACAAAGGCATCAAGCCCGTCACGATGCTCTTTTTCCTGAATGGCGCGAGAGAAAAACAATGACCAAAAAACTCGGGGGCAAGACTGCCGTCATCACCGGCGGGACGGAAGGGATTGGGTTAGCTACGGCAAAGCTTTTCGTCAAAGAAGGTGCCTATGTCTTCATCACGGGCCGCCGCCGGAAGGAGCTCGACGAGGCCGTGCACGCAATCGGCGCCAACGTTTCTGGAGTTCAGGGCGACGTTGCCCAATTGGCTGACCTCGATCGTCTCTACGATACCGTCTCAAAGGTGAAGGGGGGGCGAATCGACATTGTTTTCGCCAACGCCGGCGTTGGCGAGTTTGCTCCGTTGGGGGGCATCTCGGAGGAGCATTTCGACAAACTCTTCAACATCAATGTAAGGGGAACGCTGTTCACAGTGCAAAAGGCTTTACCACTGCTGAAGGATGGCGGCTCTATCATTCTCAACGGTTCTGTCGCCAGTGTTAAGGGTACTGGCGCCTTCGGCGTCTACGCCGCGAGTAAGGCTGCCCTTCGCTCTTTCGTGCGAACTTGGACTACAGAGCTGAAGGACCGTCATATCCGCTCAAACGTTGTTAGCCCGGGTCCGATCAATACGCCGCTGGCGAATCGGCAATCTGCCGGCTTGCTTGCGCCTATTGTGTCCACCATTCCGATGGGCCGTATGGGCGAACCGGACGAAGTTGCTAAGGCGGCGTTGTTTCTCGCTTCGGATGACTCCAGCTTCATCACGGGCATCGAGCTTTTCGTTGACGGCGGCAGAGCGCAGATTTAACCGCCAGACCTATGGAAAGGGCGGCTTTTTTTGCGGGACCCCGCCGTTGCGGGGTCGAAGGTTCTGAAGGAAGTCGAGAATTCGCTGTGGCTCAGAGGAGGGGTCTCGATGATCGAGAACTTTGGACTTGTCTCAACCGATCGCCTCGCTGGCGATCGGTACACAAGCTTGCAACGTCTGGAGAATGCCTTAAACCAGGCCATCGCCCAGGCAGAAATCAGCGAGAGCTACGAGGAATATCTTGAGATCTTCGATGCGTTTTACGCTGACGACATTGCGGTGACTAGCGACACCCTGCAGGAGCCGATTCGAGGAAAGACAAGAGTCCGCGCACTTCTGGCCAACTTCCTTGCGCCGCTTCATATAATGGCCGAAATTGGTGGCTTGCTCGTATCCATCCGACAAGCTGCGATTCCTGGAGATGTCGTCGCGGAGACCCATTCCGCCTGGACCCTTGAATTGATCGGAGTATCAGGCAACACCTGCAAAGTAAGCTGGCGTGTTCTTCGAAAGTGGCACGGTTCACTCGTCAGCTATGAGCATCATTATGACTACGGGCAAAGGGGCGGCCCGCTTACATCGAAGGACTTGTATTTTGATGCAGCTAGTCCTCCTGCAAGGAAGCGAGCCTCATAGGACACGATTCGATCTGAGCACCTCGATATTCAGAACAAGCTTGCCCGAGGAAAGGTGAAGACAATGATTTCAGAGGCTTCGTTTATTGATGTAGCGCTTCGAAGTTGGAAGAATAACGTGGACCGCGCGGGTACTTTTTTCAGTGCTCTATCTCAGGAGGAGCTTCAAAGAGAAATTGCCCCTGGGAAGAACAGACTGATTTACCTCTGGGGCCATCTGGCGGCGGTCAACGATCGCATGGTGGCAATTCTGGGATTCGGCGAGAGACTTCATCCAGAGCTCGACGCGATGTTTGTGTCAAATCCCGACAAGACGGTAGATCTGACGCTTTCCCCAGAGAAGTTGAAGCATATATGGGACGAGGTCAACGAAAGGCTATGGACGGGAATTTGCAACCTATCGCCTTCGGAATGGCTGCAGAAACATACGGCGGTGTCGGACGCGGATTTCATTCGGGAGCCTCACCGCAACCGTTTCGCCGTTTTGCTGGGCAGGACAGCGCATCTCGCCTACCACTTCGGACAAGCTGTCCTCGCGAAGCATGAATCGTAGAAGTGGGACGAGTGGTATTCGTTACAAAATTTTCGTGGCTTCAGATGGGCAGCCCGATCAAACCAGTATTTCCTTTTTTGTGTTGTCGATGTAACTAAGAGTCGCTCAGGGCCTGCTTCGAGCCCTTCTGTGCAGTATGGGCCGCCGCGGTGAGATTGCTGCGTTCCGTGGTCGTACGGGCGATGATACATGGGCCGTTTTCACAGCGTCTTCGCGGACTGCTGGACACCGAAATAAAAACGATAGTGGTTTCGACAGCCGGGATTGAAGCGCTTGCGACAAGCCGGACATAGGAATTCGCAATTCATGTACGGATCTATACTTAGCTCCGTACCGCAGACACCACAAAGTATTGCCTTTTGGTTCCATTCGCTTTTCTGGCCAGACCTCAATCCGGTGATCGGCGAGCGCATCATGACAATCTTGCACGCATAATAGACACCACACCACTTCGTTTTAATCGTGCATCGCTCAGGCCTACATACAACAGCTCGATCAGGCCAAAGTTTTTTCGCAACCCATCGTGACCCAGATCGTTCCGTTCAAAGCTTTCTATCGCGCCGAAGACTACCACCAGAATTATGCCGCAGAGCATCCTAACAATCCCGACATCGCGACGTTCGACCTACCCAAGGTAAAAAATCTCCAGCAACAATTTCCTGGCCTCTATGTGGCCAAGCGCTAAGTCTGGCGCTCGTGCACAACCTCACATTCACGGATCTGTAGGAAGCTTCGCACGGCGGCGACAGGCGAAGTGCAGTGTTCTAAGTTATTTGCAGGGAATTGCTTGCAATCTGTGGGCCGGATACCTCGCCTTTGGGTAGGGCTAAAACGGCATGATCCTAGTGTGTCCCTGGGCCTAACTCGGTTGGTCGAGCTTCAATAGACGGACGGCATTTTGTTTCAGGATTAGCGGGCGGACCTCATCACGTATTTCAATTTTCGCGAAATCCGCGAGCCATCTATCCGGAGTGATTAGCGGATAGTCGGAACCAAAAAGAATTTTTTCTTTGAGCAGCGTGTTGGCGTACTGCACGAGCGTCGGCGAAAAATATTTCGGTGACCATCCTGAAAGATCGATGTAAACCTGCGGTTTATGCAAACAGATGGAGATCGCTTCGTCCTGCCAGGGAAATGACGGATGGGCCATGATGATCGGCATATCCGGGAAATCCACGGCCACGTCATCAATATCCATAGGATTGCCGAATTTCAACCGCACGCCTCCGCCTCCCGGCATTCCGGTGCCGATGCCGCTGTGCCCGGTGTGAAAGATCACAGGCATACGCGCTTCGGCGAGAACTTCGTAAAAGGGATACGCGATGCGGTCGTTTGCGTGAAATTGCTGTATGGGCGGGTGCAGTTTGAATCCTCGAATTTTTCCACTGGAGATCAATCGGTGAGCTTCATTAACGGCTTCGGGGCCACGTGTGGGGTCCACGCTGGCGAATGCGATCATGATGTCGCTATTCGCAGAGGCCAGGGCGGCGACTTCATCGTTGGGAATTTGTTTTCTGCCGGTCAGTCGCTCATCAACCGAGAAAACCACGCAGGCGATTTTTCGCGAGCGGTAATATTCAGCGAGAGCGGGACCGCGCGGGGCGTCGCCCTTCGCGCCAAAATATTTGCGCGCGGCTTCATTTACCGAGTGGCCGCCGTCGGATTCAATGTGGACGTGCGTGTCGATGGCTACGAGAGCGTCGATGTCAAGCCTAACGGCAGAATTCATGTCGTTTTTTGCAAGCAACGGCCAAAATTGCTCACAATTCCTTCCCTAAGAATTTTTGAATCAAAGTCCGCAGTCGAAGAAAACCGTTTCGTCGGAGCCTTGCAGGATAAGGTTCCATTCAAGAACGCCGACTCCGCCGGCGACCTTTTTGGCGATTAGAGTTCCACGCCGCGAAGGTTCAACCAGCTTCAACGCAAAATCTGAGTCATTCGCGGGTTCGTCGGGGAAATAAATACGCGTCACCAGACGCCGCAGCAATCCTCGCGCAAACACAGACACCACAATGTGCGGCGCCTGCAGCTTTCCATCTGGATCCGGCACTTGTCCGGGCTTGATCGTGGTGAAGTGAAACTTTCCTTCAATGTTCGTCGGAATACGTCCATAGCCAGTAAAATTTGCTTCCCGCGGTTTGTCCTGGTCGTCTTCCGGATGCGCATACTTTCCATGAGAGTTGGCTTGCCAAATTTCAAGAATGGCATCGGGGACAGGTTGGCGGTCTCCATCGAGCACGCGCCCTTCAATATTGACACGTTCTCCGGAGACATTGGCGTCTGCCAGATTCTGCTTTATCGATCGGCACATGCCGATCGAGAAAAACGGACCAATTGTTTGCGAAGTGGTGGCATTCGAACTCATGCTAGCGCTCCATGGGCGTGGCTTCGCGCCCGCTCATTACAATATCGAACCGGTAGCCGAGTGCCTGCGACGGAATAGTGGTCTCCCAGTCGAAAACTGAAATCAGCCGATTGCGCGCGCCTTCATCCGCCGTGCAATTGAAAATTGGATCGAAAGGCAAGAGCGGGTCGCCGGAAAAATACATTTGAGTCACTAAGCGCGTGGCGAACGCCGGACCGAACACCGAGAAGTGTATGTGCGCAGGCCGCCAGGCATTGTGATGATTGCCCCATGGATACGCACCTGGGCGGACAGTGACGAAGCGATATTTACCTTCATTGTCCGTAAGCGCGTGGCCGCAGCCGGTGAAGTTCGGATCGAGCGGAGCTTGATGCTGATCGCTCTCATGCAGATAACGTCCAGCGGCATTGGCTTGCCAGATTTCAATGAGCGCTTGGCGCAGCGGGCGTCCGTCCTCGTCGATCACTCGCCCGCTAACGATAATGCGTTCGCCAAGAGGGTCACCGTGATGCTGCCTGGTGAGATCGGTTGCTTTTATGTCAGTCACCACGTTCGGAAACGAGGGGCCCGTAATTTCAGAGAGAGTTTGCGGCAAATAGACTGGCGGTTTCGCGGGCGCCCGCTTGATGGTGGATGCATACGGCGAATGCAAATAACGCGGCTGCGTCTCCGGATGGGGCCTTCTATACGGCAAAATTCTCGCCACGCGGTTTCCTCCTGTTAGCGGCGCGACTTGCCAGGCTAGCATGCTTTATCTAATGCAACCGGCCTAGTCCTAACCGAAAACAAGGACTCTCATAAATTCTGTTTGATCGGCAGATCTTGCACACTAGCGGCGCGATTTTCTCGCGTACCGCGGACTATCCCGCTCTCATCGGTGTAAAAATTCAGGTAACCGAAATTGCCCGCTCGCGCAGTCAGCGTATAACTTCTCACACGACCTTCCGCATCAGGTTTTCCCGGAATATATTGCATCGTGTAGTGCGCGGACTGCGCTTTTTCTGCTTCAAACCGCACCCGGTCTCCCAAGCCTTCCAGGGACGAAGGGAATCCGCCTTCGCTCCCTTGATAGGTAGTGAGTGCTTGCTGAATGATGCCAAGCGCCTCCAGCCCATGAGCCTCCGCATCGGGCTGCGTACCGGAAATTTTCCAAGGCAAAGCTAGCCAAGCTGTGGCCGCCAAGATCGTTAGAAATATTCCAAGAAGAATCGCTATGCGGGCAGGTGTTATCTTCTTGTTTTGCACGCCGACGTTGGCGAACTCACTGCCGTCAGGCGCGTTGGTCACGTCGGCGCCGCAGTAAGGACAGGCCACGCTTGCTTGGTTTATGGCTTGCTCGCATTCCGGACACGTAAACATCAACTAAATCTTATCAGGTTCGCGTGCAAGTTATGTCGCGGCGCGCGTTCACTACAGGAGGCATGGTGCGCCTGACTGCTTGGTTAATGTCGCGAACCAACACCCTGGCTGTCGTTAGTCTAAATTTGCGATTCAGGTATCATCTTTTCAGGTTTCATAGCGAAAGGAGACAGACCATGTCCATACGCGGACGCAGGCATACTAGCGTTGTTAATTTCGCAGGTTTTTTCCTACTATTTCTAGCGGCGGGAAGTATCACTCGAGTATTTGCGGCGCCTCAAAACGCCAACGATGTATCCGTACCCGCTGAACGTTCGTTGCCCGCTGACGCGGCAACCACCACGCAGAAAGACCAAATAGATCTAAATGTGACCGTGTACAACTCGAACCTCGCCCTGATTCGCGACGTCCGGCAAATTCATCTGGCCTCGGGAGTTTCGCCATTACGTTTCGAAGACGTCGCCGCTGCGATCATGCCGGCCACCGTGCATTTCCGTTCGCTCAGCGAGCCTGCAAAGCTGGCAGTGGTGGAACAGAACTACGAATACGATCTTCTGGATGCGCAAAAGCTTTTGCAGAAATACGTAGGACGCGAGGTCACGCTAGTGCATGGCGAAGAGCAGGCGAGCTCAACCAAGTGGGTCGAGACGAAAGCCATATTGCTAGCAGACAATAACAACCAACCTGTATGGAAGATCGGAAATGAAATCGTTACAGGCATGCCCACGAGCTGGTATCGATTTTCCGAGTTGCCGGGGAATTTGTATAGCCGGCCCACGCTTGTTTGGACGCTCGACAATCGCGGCGCCACGGCGCAAAAACTGGAAGCGTCTTATCTCACCAATAACATGAACTGGATTGCGGATTATGTGCTTACAGTGTCACGCGACGAAAAAACCAGCGATTTGGATGGATGGGTGACACTAACGAACAACAGCGGTACTGCGTACGAAAATGCAAAATTGCAGCTCGTTGCAGGTGAAATCCATCAAGTCGCACCCGTGGTTACTGCAGCCGCGGGGTTTGCAAGAATGGAGGCAGCGGCACCAGCGCCGCCTCAATTTCAGCAGGAAAACATTTCCGAATATCATCTGTACACGCTCGGACGCCGTACTTCCATCCAAAATAACGAATCCAAGCAGATCAACTTGCTTTCAGGAACTGGCGTTCCGATAGAAAAGTTCCTTGCTGTGGAAGGCCAATCGTATTACTACCGCAACCAACAGGGAATTGGAAACCCCATTCCGGAGCCGGTGAAGGTTTACTACCGTTTCAAAAATGAAGAAAAAGGCGGGTTGGGAATGCCGCTCCCTGCCGGGACCGTGCGCGTTTATCAAGCGGATTCAAAAGGAGGGATCCAATTCGTCGGCGAAGACCACATCAATCACACGCCCAAAGATGAAACGCTAAAGATTTACGTAGGAGACGCTTTCGATGTGGTCTGCGAGCGGAAGCTGATCGACTATAAAAAGCTCGACAAGAATTTATATGAAATGGAATTTCAAATTACGTTGCGCAATCACAAGGACACGCCCGTCACTGTTGAAGCGCGCGAACCGGTCGGCGGTGACTGGGAAGTGATGAACTCAAACTTAAAGTGGACGAAGTTGGACGCCACAACTATTAGCTTCGAAATTCCCGTTGACAAGGACGGCACGGCAACCCTGGACTATCGCGTTCGCGTGAAGTGGTAGGGCAATGCGGCAGTAAGCAAATCGGGAAAGATCAGCGCTTGGCGCAGAGTGTAAGTTCGTGTGCGAAAACCGGGTTCGAAGGATACTCCACGGCGAGCTGAGCGAGCAGATCGTGCGCCTTGTCCATCTGGTGCTCGCGTTCGTATGCCAGGGCGAGCATGACTTTAGCGAACGGCTGTAAGTAATGTCCGCGGTCGGCCGCCTGTGCCATCAACTGCATGCCCTTGGTGCGGTCACCATGAATCCCGCCGAACCACACAAAAGCGCGTTTGTATCCAGGCAAGCATCCGATTACATAATTGCTCATACCTAAGGCTACGTTCGCATCTTGTTGCGTCGGATCGATTGTCAGCAGAATATTCGCTTCGGTTTCCGCTTGCTTCATCATCTTCAAGCCATCCAACTGTTTCTTGATGATCAAAGCATCGTAATCGGATTCCATTCCATCTGCGATCGTTATCGCGAGCAGTCCGTGAATGTCTCGGGGATTGGATTTTAGGCGAGTTTTCGCCATTTCCCGGGCCTTGCTATTGGCCGTCATAAACGCCGCGTTTTGATTTTGCGCTGCTGCTCCTTCTACGCCGCCGAGAAACTTTGCGTCGCTCAGGAAAAATTCCGACGTCAGAACACCCTTGGCATTGAATTGTTCGAACAGATAGCTGGCTGCTTCTGCGGCTTTGCCCAGCGGGTCGTCCGGGCGGCTCTTCTGATACGAAAAGAACTCCACACGCGCGCCATCAAAATTCAACTCGTACAAGCGCTGGAAGCCTTTTTCAAGGTATTGGGCGGAAGGATCGGCCTCCATCACCGGGCCTGGCGGCGGAGTAGCTTTCTGTTCCGGGTTCTGCCCTGCTTGACCCACCTCCTGCGCTTCTGTTCTTGAGTTCGGGCACAACAGGATCCCTATTGCGATACAGGCAGCAATCAGAGTTTGGCGGATCTTCATCAATCGTCGCGAATCCATTCCTTGAGGAGCAGGGTTCGTACTGCAGCTAAGAGGTTGCTGGCAGCTTCATTATATTCGAGTATGCTAGAACAAAATCAGTTGCTTTGAAAGAAAGTTTCTTCTTTTGTGCATTCTGCCTAAAGATTCTCTAAGAGGAACTTCATGATCCCGTCCATTAGTTGAAAGCGCGCCGCAGGGTCGCTGATGCCATGTCCGCGTCCCGGAAAAATCATTAAGCGGTCAGGATAGTGGCCGTTATCGATGAGCATGTTGATTAATTCCGTGGAATTTGCAAAGTGCACGTTGTCGTCGCCGGTGCCGTGGGCAAGCATAAGCTTGCCTTTGAGCTGTGAGGCTTGATTGGCCGGCGAGGAGTTCTTATAGCCATCCGGATTATCTGGAGGTCGACCCATGTAGCGCTCGGTGTAAATCGTGTCGTAAAGTTTCCAATCGCTCACGGGAGCATCAGCAACTCCAGCCTTGAAAACATCAGCGGCGTTGAACAGGGCATTTAAAGTCATAAATCCGCCGTAGCTGCCGCCCCACATGCCGATCCTCGAGGCATCTACGTACGGAAGCGATTTTAGATATCTCACGCCTGTGAGCTGATCTTGCAACTCGACTTTGCCTAGCTGGTGAAAGATCGGTGTTTCAAAAGCATGCCCTCGCCCCCAGGACCCGCGATTATCGAGCGAAAAAATTATGTAGCCCTTCTGCGCCATGATTTCGTGCCAAAGGAAAATTCCCCCGCCCCAAGCATTTCGTACCACCTGCACATGCGGTCCACCATACACGCTGATCAGCACGGGATATTTTTGCGACGGATCAAAATTCGCCGGCTTGATAATGGAAATGTGGAGCTTCGTGCCGTCCTCCGCGGAAACTTCGGAAAACTCCACCGGAGACAAGTGATATTCCGCGAGCTCGGGCACTTTATTTTCGTTAATGGCAACAACGAGCGAACCATCCGTTCGGTAAAGGTCCTGGCGAGGCGGCATCATGGAGCTGGAATAGGTATCTACAAATTCCATATGGTCCGGCGAAAGTTCGGCGGCGTGCGATCCGGCTCCATGCGTGATCTGCGTAATCTTTTTGTCCCGTAAAGACAGACGATAGAGCTGGCTCTCCAATACATCGTCCTTGTTCGAACGAAAATAAATATAGCCGTGTTCTTCGTCGACACCGGGCTGAGTGGAGCGCGGGCCAAAGCCACTCAAGCCTCCGACTTCCCAGTCGCCGCTGGTCACTTGGTCCAATTCTTTGCCGGAAAGATCGTAGAGATAAAAATGGCGGAAGGCGGTGCGTTCGCTGGACCACAGAAACCTTTTGTTGTCCGCGAAGAAGTACAAATCATCGCTGATGTTGATCCAATACTTGTCCTTTTCGGTCAGAATATTTTGCGAGGCGCCGGACGCCGCATCGCAAAAAAGTAGATCGAGCTGATTTTGTGCTCGATTTAAGCGTTGTATTGCAACGCGCTGGCTATCGTGCAGCCAATTAACGCGAGCCAGGTAAACATCGGTATTCGTTCCGGTGTCCATCCATTGAGTTTCCCCGCCTGTTACGGCCACAACGCCCACACGCACGACCGGATTCGGCTCACCTGCCTGGGGATAGCGCGTATATTCCGTTGAGCCGAGCGGCGAACTCATATCCATGATGGGGTAGCGTGTTACCGGGCGCTCGTCCATTTCGTAATATGCCAGTTTCGAAGAATCTGGAGACCACCAATAGGCAGTCCGCGAGTCGAGTTCTTCCGGATACACCCAGTCCAGCTTGCCCTTTAGAATTTCTCCGCTGCCGCCCGTCGTAAGAACCTTTGCTTGGCCCGTCGATCTATCGATGACCCATAGGTTCGAATCGCGAACGAAGCTGATCCATTTGCCATCGGGAGAAAATTTCGGATCCTCGATTTCGGATTCGCCGATGAGGAGGGATTTCGGGGTCATCGTGCGTAAATCCAGCAACGCTAGACTATTGCTTCCGACCAAGAGCAGGGAATCGCCGCCGGGAGCCCATTGATAATTTTCTGCCTGCACGCGGCCGAGGCCGGTAGCCTGCGTCGTTTTAGCTTTTTCCGGCTGCATGGTTGCCTTTAGCGTAGCGGCGTCAACCAATACTTTGCGCTGTCCGGTCCCCGCGTCCATAGTCCACAACTCTACCGTGGCGTCTTTACCCATGCCCTTTCGTTCAAGATAGGAGATACGCTTGCTATCGGGACACCATTCGATGCCTTGGGTTAAGCGACCGCTCAGATTCGGCGCGCTGAAAAGTCGCTCAAGAGTCAGGGATTTGGCCGCAGGAGCGCTATTTTGGTCTTGCCCAAATGCCGGCAGAGTGAAAGCTGCAGCTAGTAAAAGAAAAGAAAGAAGGTTTAGAACCGCGCGGCGCGCAACTCGACGCATCCATGCCTCCTGATCAAAACGCGACATATTATACTGCTCTGGCGCGACGCGATATTACGTCAAGTGGTCCGCTGCCGAAGTGAGATATACCAAGATATTGGACGGAAGAAGCGCAGATTAGTTTGCCCGCTGAGGTTCGGAAGCTGCCGCGGGTATGGAGTTTGCGGATTCACTGCGCTTTCGCTTCGACAGGAAAGCGCAAATTGTGACCGCGAGCGAGAACGCCAACAAAGAACCGTCTCGCAGCAGTGATTTCTTACCGAGCTGTTCGCCTGGACCAAAACAACCGCAATTGATTTCCAGTCCCAACGAGTAGGTTCGAACCATCAACGCAAAAAATCCCAGCAGCAGAACGCTCGTGGCCAGAGTTGAGTAGCGCAGCCATAACCCACTCAGTAGCCACAATCCCAGCCCCAACTCAACGAAAGGTAATGCGTGAGCCGCCATGCTTACTGCCTGCGGGGAAAGCAATTGGTAAGAGTCCACTTGCATCGCAAACATCGATAGGGAAGTTCTAACGGAAGCAACGGACCAAGGTAGCGCTGCCTGCGGCTTTAACTTTGCGTAGGCCGCGAACAAAAACATCCCGGCGAGCGCAAGACGGCCTATTAGAAGAAAAACCCTCCGCCAAGTTTCGCGTTTGCCCGTCGACACTGGAGCAAATCTCCTACTGGCTCAAAAGTGAAGCCAAAAATTGTTTCAGAATCGGCCAGGTTACGAAGCCCGGCATGGCCGGATAGCGCTGACTTTTAGCAGTAATAACCGATGTCGGTGTTTGTGTCACCGGAATTTGTTTTGCCAGCAGCTTGTCCTGTTCGATGTAAGCGTCCAGCGCGCAGCCGTGATCTTCTTGTCCATTATTCTTGAAAGCGGCCGGTTTAACCGAGGCATTAGGATTTACCTCGCATCCTTCCATCAGTTTCTTGATGCGCTTGAAATCAGCCTGACCAACCGCAGCAGCTACGAATTTCTCGATGTTCCCGTCCACCGACCACGCCTGCTGGTTGTCCCAGAGCGCCGCATCAACCGCTTCGAACTTCCCGATCTTGGCCGCCGCATTCGCCCACCGCGCGGCCATGTAAGAGTACGGATGCATCGGCAAGGGAAAATCGCGATGTATAAAATAAACTTGCCCACTCGCGACCATGTCCTGAATCATGTACTTCAACGTGTTCTCGTAGAAATTGCCGCACGATGGGCACTGGTAATCGCTATAAACTTCCATCGTAATCGGAGCATTTCTGTTTCCCAGAGATTTTACCGGGGCGGTGGCTGCATCGGAATTTGCAACTGCGTGCGTTTGCGCGCGTGCGTGCGTCTGCGCCGAAATTCCCGCACCGCAAATTAGAGCAAGCGCTCCCACCACCGCGAACCTGGGCAGGATCAGCCCGCTAAACGGATGAAAATTTCGGCGAATCAATGAAGGTCCTCCCTGTATTTGTTCTAAGCGACGCGAGCATTGTAGCGCGAATCTAACCGTCATGCAGCGACCCTGATTTGTCAACTTTCCTTTTCGGGCAGCGGAACTATGATGACGTTAAGCTCAATAGAGTTGGGCTCTACCAACAACCGGCGACCAGATCGACCGTCAGGAACTGCTTTGACGCTAGAATTGGCAGTTTTCTAAAGTAAGTATATTTATTTCAATGACATACAGACACAAACAGATACTTGACAATGAGACGCTCAACATGTATTATCACGTCTCTCGTTAGTAGAGTTTGCTGGCTATCAATAGCCGGACGTCACAGGAGCGTACTTCATGAGCAAGATCATAGGTATTGACCTAGGCACCACCAACTCAGTCGTCGCGGTGATGCAAGGTGGCGAACCAACCGTCATCCCCAACCAGGAAGGTGCTCGAACCACCCCCTCGGTTGTTGGATTCACCAAGAGTGGCGAGCGTTTAGTGGGCCAAGTGGCCAAGCGCCAGTCCATTACAAACCCGGAAAACACCGTTTACTCGATCAAGAGATTCATGGGGCGCCGTTACGACGAAGTTACCGAAGAAGCCAAGCGTGTCCCTTATAAAGTAGTGAAGGGACCGCACGACGACGCGCGCATTGAAATCATGGGCAAGTCGTACAGCCCGCAAGAAATCTCCGCGATGATTCTCCAAAAGTTGAAGAGCGCGGCAGAAGATTTCCTGGGCGAGAAAGTCACGAAAGCAGTGATTACTGTTCCCGCTTATTTCAACGACAGCCAGCGTCAAGCCACCAAACAGGCTGGAGAGATCGCCGGTCTTGAAGTGCCGCGCATCATCAACGAGCCTACTGCGGCAGCTTTGGCGTACGGTCTCGATAAGAAGAAGGATGAGACAATCGCGGTCTATGACCTCGGCGGCGGAACTTTTGATATTTCGATTCTCGAGGTGGGCGAAGGCGTAGTCGAAGTTAAATCCACCAACGGCGATACCCACCTCGGCGGCGACGACATCGACCAGCGAATCATTGAGTGGATCGTGGCCGAATTCAAGAAAGAGCAGGGCATCGACCTGAGCAAAGACCGCATGGCCATCCAACGGCTGAAAGAAGCTGCGGAAAAAGCGAAGATTGAGCTGTCCCAATTAATGGAGACGGAAATCAATCTTCCGTTCGTCACTGCGGACGCGTCTGGGCCGAAGCACTTGCAACTGAAACTCACCCGTTCGAAGCTCGAACAGTTGATGGAAGACTTGTTGCAGCGCACGGTAGGACCGGTAAAGCAGGCATTGAGCGATGCAGGCCTCACGCCGGATAAAATCGACGAAGTAGTTCTGGTTGGCGGTTCCACTCGAATCCCGCGCGTGGTTGACATCGTAAAGGGATTGTTCAACGGTAAAGAGCCGCACAAGGGTGTCAATCCGGACGAAGTTGTCGCGGTGGGCGCTGCGGTTCAGGGCGGTGTGTTGGGCGGCGAAGTTAAGGACATTCTGTTGCTCGACGTCACGCCACTTTCTCTGGGTGTCGAAACGCTGGGTGGTGTCTCTACCGTGCTGATCCCGCGTAACACGACGATCCCGACGCGCAAGTCGGAGACGTTCTCTACGGCTGCGGATAATCAAACTTCCGTAGAGATTCACGTGCTGCAAGGAGAGCGTCCCGTTGCCAGCGGAAACCGTTCGCTCGGGAAATTCCATCTCATTGGAATTCCACCAGCGCCGCGCGGTGTGCCGCAGGTTGACGTCACATTCGACATTGACGCCAACGGCATCTTGAATGTGTCGGCAAAGGACAACGCGACCAACAAGGAACAGAAGATCACCATTACCGCGTCCAGTGGCTTGAGCAAGGAAGAAGCGGAGCGCATGAAGAAAGAAGCGGATGCGCATGCGGACGAAGACAAGTCACGCCTGGCGGAAGTGGAAGCGCGTAACCGGCTCGACAATTTGGTCTATCAAACCGACAAAATCATTAAGGAGAACCGCGAAAAGCTGGCTGAAGCAGATGTAAAGGCCGGCGAGGAAGCGGTAGAAGAAGCGCGGCGAGCCTTGACGGAAGGCGGCGTGGACAAGTTGAACGCAGCGGTGGAAAACCTCACCAAGGTGTCGCACCGCATCGCCGAGACAATGTACAAGGCGCAGCAAAGCGCTGCGAGTGCAGGCGCAGGGGCGGCCGGCTCAGCCGCTGGCCAAGGCCAAGCTTCCGGCGACGGCAAGTCTTCAGGACAAAGCGATGTTGTTGATGCCGAGTTCGTTGACGTGGACGACTCAAAGAAGCCGAACTAAAGTCTGCGTGAGCATTAAGGATGCGGGGTGGGTTCACAGACTCGCCCTGCATTTTGTTTTAATAGTGTCGGGAGGAGTGAGCGTTTGACGACAACCGGTATCCGGCGTTTGGGTCCACCGCAAGCCGTACAGAAGATTCGCGACAATTTCTTCCTGGTGCAGGTTTCTATTTCCGAATCACCCACGGCCGACTGGCGTCGTCTTTTCTACGACGCGCAGCAGGACGTGCAACCAGAATTCCCGCCGCGTTCTGTGGAAATATCCGGCACGTTTCTTCGATTCAAGTCCGACCCGAATACGGTGGCGCAAAAAGTCGGTTGGATTGATCGCTGGCTCGAGCGTGCTAACGCCAAAGAAGCTTCGATGGCCGGAAGGTCGTCGGAATTGCAGCGGCAAAAAAAGGAAGAAGCGGCTCGCGAGACACAAGAGATCGCCGAATGGAACGGCCGCTGGGCGAATCTGTAACGCCGCTGGCCCGTGCGTAATCGCGCCCTGGGATGCTGCAGAAGTTAATTTTCAAGAACCGATCATGGCTACAACAACTAAACAGGATTACTACGAACTCCTAGGCGTACCGCGCAAAGCAACCGCGAAAGAACTTCGCGCAGCCTACCGCAAACTTGCGCGCAAGTACCATCCGGACCTGAATCCCGGAGACAAATCCGCGGAAGAAAAATTCAAACAGATTCAGGAAGCTTACGACACGCTTTCCGATACCAAGAAGCGCCAAATGTACGATCAGTTCGGGTTCAACGTGCCAGGCCAAGGTGGCGGCGCTCCGGGAGCGGGCTACGGCGGCGGAGTCTCCCCTGACGACATACATTTCGATTTCGGTGGATTCGATTTCGGCGGCGGAGCGGGTCAAGGAGCCGGCAGCGCGGGCGGCGGCGCAAGTTTCCGCGATCTTTTCAGCCAGTTTTTTCGTGGAGCGAGCGCGGCTCAAACTTCCGACGAGCGCCAGCCCGGCGATGACCTCGAGTATCAGATCGACATCACCTTCGCTGAGGCCATGCGCGGCACAGTGAAGAAACTAAGTTTCACGCGCCTGGATGTTTGCAACGTGTGCCACGGAACGGGCGTGGCTCCCGGCGACGAAAAAGTTTGTCCCACCTGCGGCGGCTCGGGCCAGGTGACGCAGACAAGCGGCAAGATGCGCTTCCAGATCACCTGCTCGCGTTGCGGTGGATCAGGAAAGCTTCGTACCGTGTGCCGCAATTGTGGCGGCGAAGGCCGCGTCGCTCGTATGGAAACGCTCGACGTGCGCATTCCGCCGGGCGCACAGACGGGTTCACGCGTTCGAGTGGCTGGCCGCGGCAATGCAGGGCTGCACGGTGGCCCGCCAGGCGACCTCTACATCGTGATGAGGGTCGAACCTCATCCGTTTTTTGAGCGGCGTGGCGATGATCTCTTTACGGTGGTGCCAATCACAGTTCCCGAGGCCTCGCTTGGTGCAAAAGTGGAAGTTCCAACAATTGACGGGCGCGCGCAGGTCCGCATTCCGCCAGGCACTAACAGCGGAAAGAAACTGCGGCTGCGCGAAAAGGGCGCACCCTCTGCGCGACATTCCGGGAAACGCGGTGACCAGATTGTAGAAGTTCAAGTTGTGGTACCGAAGCCCGAAGACGAGCGCGTGCGCAATCTGTTGAAAGAACTCAGCAAGATCGACCCGGAAGATCCGCGCCGCGAGATTTTTTCTCGCGCTACGGTGTAACTTTGCAAGGAGACGATGATGACTGGCCGCGCAAAAAAGAAAGCTAAAGCGGGCTATATGATCAGCGCCGTCGCCGAGTTGTACAAGCTTCACCCGCAGACCCTGCGTTTGTATGAGCGCGTAGGCTTGCTAAAGCCGTCTCGTTCGCAAGGCAACACTCGGCTTTACACCGATTCTGATCTTGAGCGCCTCGAAGTGATCCTGAACTTGACGCGCGAACTGGGCGTAAACCTCGCCGGTATTGAGATTATTCTCAACATGCGCGACAAAATGGCGGACATGCAATCGCAGATGGAGTCCTTCATCAGTTTCGTGCGCAGCGAGATGGCCCGCAGTTTTTCGGCTGCTGACGATCGTAAAGTGCGCCACGCTATTGTCCGCGCCGTTCCGCGCCACACCATCCGCGTTGAGAAATAGCAATCCCCCTCGTCCGTCCTCGATAGTTCTGTGCGATCATTATCCGCAGCTTGCCTCGTCACTTTCCACAGATGCGCGAGCTTTGCACAGCGACGTGCGCTTGCGCTCCACGCGCTCCGCGCTTATTCTTCGACCATGGCACAACCAGATTGTCCCCATTGCCAGGGCAGCGGCTGGAAAGTTGTGGAACGAAGTACCCAAGGCGCGCAGGCCTTGTCCTCGGATAAGCCCGGTAGCTCGTCGCCAGGAAATCCAAAACTGGTTTGGGCGGTCCCCTGCGATTGCACCAAAGACGACCAGACCGAGCGCGCTCTCGCCCGAGCGCGCGTACCGGAACGCTATCGCCACTGCGATTTCGATAATTTCGAAACGGATAACGACATTGAAAATGTTCCGCCCGATCAGCAGGCGGCCTTTAATCGAAGTCTCATGCAGGCGAAACTGATCGTTCAGCGATTCGCCGAGGAGTTTACGCCAGTTCGCGAACACGCTGAGCCCGGTCTGCTGCTAATGGGATCGTGTGGCGTGGGTAAAACCCATCTCGCGGTTTCGGCTTTGAAGCAGATCGTGCTGCGAGGTCACAGTGGTCTATTCTACGATTATCGCGAGCTACTCAAGGAAATTCAGGATAGCTATAACGCGGTGAGCCAGTCCACGGAAATGGGCGTGCTCGAACCCGTGTTGAAGGCGGAAATTTTCGTGCTGGATGATGTGGGTTCCAGCAAACCTTCATTATGGGCGCTCGAGACAGTCGGGCATGTGCTCAATACGCGTTACAACGAAAAGCGAGTGACGCTGCTCACGACCAATTTTCTTGATTCCGACTCAGTGGGCGCGAATTCCAATGGTCCTACAGCGGTATCGCGCGTGGCGGGCATGCGCGCTCCGACCATGGATGATTCTCTTACCGAACGCGTGGGCAAACGCATTCGTTCGCGCCTTTACGAAATGTGCCGCAAGGTTGAAATTTTCGGTCCGGACTATCGCAAGGAAATCCGCACTGCCAGCGGTTCGCGTGCATGAAACGTAATGAGATTTAACCCCCGCATTCTCGAGCGGCAAACATGTCTTGACAATTGGCAAATTACCGCAAAATTGAAATTTAGCGGCTTGGGCTCCCCCGCAACGGTTTGTTGACAACGCGCAAACTGCACGCGTATCATCTTTTCGATGTGAGCGCCGGGCACGGACGCTCAATCCCCTTCATTGCTCTGACCCCGTAGGGTGGAGTAGTCCGAGCTTGCATTCTCGGCAGACGGGCACGAACTCGTACGGAGGCCGCTCTCCATGTCAGCCGAGCAAGACAATAATCTCCAACCTTCCGCAACGGAAGCTGTCACTACCGAAGTCCCGGGCGAAAATTCCAGCGATCAAAATTCAGATCAGGCTGCTGCCCCAACGATTCCTTCCGGTAACGTTAACTCTAGCTCTTCGAGCGGCGCCGCAACTGCAGTAGTTCGCGCGCCCGAAAGTGTCGGGGCTTCGCCGCTGAGCAGCGTTCCGCCCGAAGAAATATCTGGTGCGCAACGCGACGGTTCTGAATCTGCCGCAGGCGTGGCTCCGGAATCAACTCCGTCGGCGGATCATTCTGAGACGAGCAATGCGAGCGCTCCCAAAACAACTAGCGAGTCCACCGAAACTGCGGAGGCTGAATCCTCCGAAACCATGGACCAACTGCTCGACCAGTTTGCTGTGCCAGAGCCTGCGATTGCGGAAGGCGAAATTTTCGATGGGCGCGTTTTGGCCGTGACGGATCTTGGCGTAATTGTGGACGTGGGCGGAAAATTCGAAGGGTTGGTGCCTGCTCAGGAATTCGTCGATTCCGGAAGTCCCATCCAGTTCGGCAAGGGCCAGACGATTGAAGTTGAAAGGTTGCACGAGCAGAAGAATGGGTACGTTCTGCTGTCTCACGTACGCGCTCATCGCCGGCGTGTATGGGAGCGCATCGAGAAATCTTATCGCGAGCAAGCCACTATCACCGGCAAAGTAACCGAGCGCATCAAAGGCGGCTTGGTTGTCGACATTGGAGTGCGCGCTTTCTTGCCTGCCTCGCAAATCGAACTGCGGCCGGTACACGACCTGGAAACCTGGAAGGATCGCGACATTGAAGTTCGCGTTCTTAAACTGAATCGCAAACGGGGCAACGTAGTCGTGAGTCGTCGCGCGATTCTTGAAGAAGAGCAGAAATCCAAACGCGACGCCTTGATGGCCTCGTTATCGGAAAATTCTGTTGTAACCGGCCGCGTGAAAAACGTAACAGACTACGGCGTGTTCGTGGATCTTGGTGGCATTGATGGTCTTCTTCATGTCAGCGATTTGGTTTGGGGACGGGTACCGCATCCTTCTTCCATCGTGAAGCCTGGCGATGAAATCGAAGTCCAAATTTTGAAGTTCGATAAAGACAAGCAGCGCATCTCGCTTGGCCGCAAGCAGCTTTTGCCCGATCCGTGGGCGACGGTTCCCGAGCGTTTTACCGTCGGCACCCGAGCCCAGGGAAAAATAGTTGGCGTCACGGATTACGGCGCGTTCGTGCAAATCGAACCTGGTGTGGAAGGCCTGGTGCACGTCAGCGAGATGAGCTGGTCAAAACGCACCAAGCACCCTTCGAAAATGGTAAAAGTTGGAGACCAGGTGGAAGTAACCGTACTCGAAGTAAAGACGGACCAACGCCGCATTTCACTAGGATTGAAACAGACCATGCCCGATCCTTGGGACGCTGCTGCTGAAAAATATCCCGTCGGCGCAATGGTTAATGGCCGCATTCGCAACCTAGCCGACTTTGGCGCTTTTGTGGAAATCGAAGAGGGCATGGAAGGCTTGATTCACATCAGCGACATTAGCTGGACCGAGCGTATCAAGCATCCCAGCGAAAAATTTAAGAAGGGCGATGTAATCGAAGCGAAAGTACTCAAGGTTGATTCGCAGAACCGGAGGCTTTCGCTCGGAATCAAGCAGGTGAAAGATATTTGGGCCAACTGGTTTGCCGACCATAAAATCGGCGATGTCTTAAAAGGCAAAGTTGCAAGAACGACCGATTTCGGCGCCTTTGTGGAATTGGCTGAAGGGATCGAAGGTCTCTGCCACGTTTCAGAAATCGAAGAACGTAAAGGAAAAGGGGACCGCGAAAAGCAAAAGCCGGCTCGCGGCGCGCGCGTCACTTCTGTTTTGAACACCGGCGGCGAATACGATTTCAAGATTCTCCGTCTGGAACCGGAGCAGCATAAAATTAGCTTGAGCTACCGCGCCGCGCAAAAGCAAGTGGAACGCCAGGAGATTGAAACGTTCAAGCAGCAGCCCAAGCAGATGAAGTCGTCACCCAACGCCACAATTGGTGACGCAATAATGGCCAAGCGCCAATCGTCGTAGATTGAGTTCCTGGGCTGCCAGGGGGCGGCGGCTCTGGAAGGCCTTCCTTCGCAGGAAAAATCATTTACCTTAAGCTAGATTGATGATATGCAAAGACCTACGGTGTTGCCCCAGCCCGTAAACAGCGTAACGTCGTCACATGTTTCGGCGTCTTCATATATTGTGAAAGGAGGCCTCATCCAATGGCAGAGGCTGCGGGAGAGCGCGAAAACAAAGATCATACGATGACGAAGGCTCACCTCGTGGAAGAGGTCACCCGCGTCACCGAATTGCCTCGCAAAGAGGCGGAAGCAGTTGTCGAGACAATCTTCGAGAGCATCATTGCGGCTTTGCAGTCTGACGATAAGATTGAGATCCGCGGCTTCGGCAGTTTCCGCACCCGCGAACGCCGCGGCCGTACCGGACGCAATCCGAAAACTGGCGCGAAAGTGGAAGTCCCGCCGAAGAAAATTCCGTTCTTCAAACCCAGCAAAGAACTAAAAGATTTCGTGAACCATCCGCGTGCTAGCGGCGCTTCCGCAAGTTCGTCCGAACCCGGAGCGCAGGCCTAAACAGAATGGATTATTTGTGGACCCCCTGGCGGTATCGTTACATCGCCGACGCGTCGAAGGACGAAGGTTGTATTTTTTGCGCCGCAATCGCCGCCGGAGATGACGTAAAGACTCAGATCGTTCTTCGCGGCAAAAAGAATTTCATAATCCTCAATCGATATCCTTACACCACCGGCCATGTGATGGTCGTTCCTTACGCCCACGTCGCTGATCTTTCCGCAGCCGACCCGGACACTCTCGCTGAAATGATGGTGCTCTCGCAGCGCGTGCACACGGCTCTGGAGCACACCTATCACCCGCAAGGCTACAATCTCGGCATGAATCTGGGCCGCGCAGCGGGGGCTGGCGTGACCGGCCATTTGCACTTGCACGTCCTTCCGCGCTGGTCCGGCGACGCAAATTTCATGACCGTTGTGGGTGAGACTCGCGTCGAGCCCGAAGAACTTTCCACCACTTACGAAAAGCTGCGCAAAGCCCTGGCCTAAAATTGGCCTTTCTTAATTCCGCAGCGCAGCCTAGAATTTTCGTTCGCTCTTATCGCGCATACTGAACAAGGACAAGCTCAGTGGATCTTGACCTAACGGAAGAACAACAGCTTCTGCAAAAAAGCGTACGCGAATTCGCGGAGGCCGAAGTAAAGCCACACGCCAAGGAAATTGACGAGACCGGCCGTTTCCCGCGTGACAATTTCAAGAAAGCCGCTGAGCTGGGACTTACAGGTATTGCCGTGCCTGAGAATTATGGCGGCGCGGGCATGGATCATGTCAGCTATGCCATCGTCGTCGAGGAAATCTCACGAGTTTGCGCTTCCACCGGAGTGATTCTTTCCGTTCAGAATTCGCTTTACTGCGACCCCATCCTACGGTTTGGCACCGAAGAACAAAAACAGAAATTTCTGGTGCCTTTCGCGCGCGGCGAAAAGATTGGGTGCTACGCGCTCACCGAACCTCAAGCCGGCTCAAACGCGGCCGCTCTCACTACGAAAGCTATCCGCAAAAGTGACACGTACGTAATCAACGGCACAAAGGCGTGGATCACCAATGGTGGTGCAGCCGATGCGGCAATCGTCTACGTCAACACTCAGCCTGAAAAAGGCGAAAAGGGAATCACTGCGCTGGTCGTTGAAAAAGGCACGCGCGGGTTTGCGGTCGGCAAAGAGGAAAAAAAACTCGGCATTAACGCCACCGCGTGCACCGAGCTTTCCTTCACCGATTGCGAAGTTCCCGTAGGCCATCGCATCGGGAACGAAGGAGAAGGTTACAAAGTCGCGCTCTCCACACTCGATGGTGGCCGCATCGGCATTGCCGCGCAAGCCGCCGGAATTGCGCAAGGCGCGTTTGAAGCGGCGCTATCCTACGCGCAACAGCGCCAGGCTTTCGGCCATCCCATCTCCGATTTTCAAGCCATCCAGTTCATGCTTGCCGACATGGCCACCGAAATTGACGCCGCGCGTTTGCTCACTCGTCACGCCGCCTGGAAACAAGACTCCGGCGCGCGTTTCACTATGGAAGCGTCCATCGCAAAACTTTTTGCTAGCGAGATGTCCACGCGCGTGACGCACAAGGCCATCCAAATCCACGGCGGCTACGGCTACAGCCGTGAATATCCCGTCGAACGCGCTTACCGCGATGCCCGCATCACGGAAATTTACGAAGGCACCAGCGAAATTCAGCGCCTGGTCATCGCCGCGTGGGTCCTGAAAGCTTACTGAGAAAATAACGTCGCACTATTTTCTCCGCAGTCTTCCCTCAGTGTATTCTTGTGCCCATGTTGGAACTGGATTGCCGCCTTCAATTCGTACCTGAATTCGATGCGGACTTTTTCAACTGCATGCCTTCCCGTCCCGGCGTGCTCTTGCTTGAAATGCGCGACGCCAAAGCCAAACCCTATCTCGCGCGCACCGCGGACATTCGACGCGCCGCAGAAAGATTGCTCCTCGCTCCGGGCGCGCCGTCTAAACGCTTGAACCTCCGTGATGTAGTCGCGGGCATTCATTATCGTGTGAGCGGGTCGAAATTCGAACAAATGCTCACAATGTACGAGCAAGCACGTAAATATTTTCCGGACCGTTACGGCAGCCTGTTGCGCTTGCGCCCATCCGCGTTGCTGAAGATAAACCTTCGCAACGAGTATCCGCGAGGTTACGTTACCCGCCGCATTCGTGCAGATGGCGGATTTTATTTCGGACCGTTCGCGTCACGTCGTGCCGCCGAAGCATTCAGCGAATCTTTTCTCGATCTTTTCAAAACCCGTCGTTGTCAGATAAAAATTCGCCGCGATCCTGCCTTTCCAGGTTGTATTTATTCCGAGATGAAGATGTGCCTGGCGCCCTGTTTCGCCGGCTGCTCCAAGCAGGAATATGACGTTGAGGTCGGCCGCGTTCTCGAAACTCTTGACAGCGGCGGCTCCTTCCTGATCAAAGAAATCCAAGCCCAGCGCGAAGCCGCCAGCGAAGCCTTGCACTTCGAAAAAGCCGCCGCGCTTCACAAGCGTCTTGAAAAAGTCTCCGGCACATTGCGAGGATGGGGAGAATTGACGCGCCGTATCGATGAAATCGACGCCGTAATCTTGCAGCGCGCGGCCGAGGAGAAAACGATTGTAGTCTTCCCCGTTCAAGCAGGAATTTTGGCAGAGCCATTATTTTTGCGTTTTGCGGAACTATCGACCGAGCCAAAATCAGTGGAAGGGATCTTGCGAGCAGTCTTGGACCCGCAAACGAGTTTTGCTCATCGAAAACCAAGCGAGTCGAAAGTAGATTCTTCCGCCGAAATTAATTCATCAGCTCAACCGCAAGAGGAAGGAGCCTCGCCGCAGTCCCAAGCTCAAAAGTCCGATGTCCCTGCGTCGAATCGCTCGCGATATGGTTTGCAATCAGCCCCTCCAGAACTCGCCGAACATCTTTCGCTCCTCTCGCGATGGTTTTATTCCAAGCCCCGCGAAGGAGAGATTCTGTTTCGCGAAGACAGTTGGCCCTATCGACGAATTTTGCGCGCCTGCAACCGGCTTCTCGCGCCTACGCCAGGGCCCACTCAAGAACCGCAACCCGGCACGCAATCTGCGACGTGATCTGCTGCCTGGCATTTTGGTATGTCCACGCGCGCGGAAAAAGTTCGGTCGATCGAAAATAACATCTCTCCATTTACATCGTACAATTGACTAGATGGCCAAAGAGTCTCCCGATCAATCATCCATCCCGCCAGCCGCGGAAAATCGTTCGCGCGTGCGCGACATGGTGCGCTCGCTGCGCCACAGCAATTTCCAACTTTTTTTCAGTGGCCAACTAATCTCGCTCATCGGCACCTGGATGCAGAACATTGCGCAGTCTTGGCTGGTTTATCGGCTCACGGGCTCGTCGTTGCTTCTCGGCGTGGTGGGTTTCGCGGGACAAATCCCAGTATTCCTGCTCGCTCCCATAGGCGGGATGGCGGCTGACCGTTGGAACCGCCATCGCGTGATCATCGGCACCCAAACGACATCGATGATTCTCGCGCTCATACTCGCGATTCTCACGCTGTCTCACGTGGTCCGCGTCTGGGAAATCGTAGTGCTCGCGTCTTTACTCGGCGCCGTAAACGCGTTTGACATTCCCGCCCGCCAATCTTTTCTGATCGATATGGTCGGCCGCGAAGATTTGATGAACGCGATCGCGCTGAACTCTTCCATGTTCAATGGCGCCCGCGTAATTGGTCCGGCTATTGCTGGTTTGCTGGTCGCCTGGATCGGCGAAGGCTGGTGTTTTTTCGCCAATGGTGTCAGCTACATCGCCGTGCTCGTGGGCTTGCTTCTAATGAAGCTCGGCCCCATGCGTTTTGTTTCCAGAGAAGCTACGGCTATCGAACATATCGCAGAAGGATTTCGTTTCGTGCGACGCACCGCGCCCATCATGGCCATTATGCTGCTGATTGGTGTAGTCAGCTTGGTTGCTGTGCCTTATTCGGTGTTGATGCCGATATTTGCAGATCGCGTTCTGCATGGTGGCGCTCGCGCACTTGGCATCCTAATGGGTGTCAGTGGCTTGGGAGCGTTGTTCGGCGCGCTTACCCTTGCCATGCGGCGCGGAGTACATGGGCTCGGGAGGTGGATCGCTTTTTCTGCGATTGGTTTCGGTGCGAGCCTCGTATTATTTTCGTTTTCTCGATGGCTGGTGCTGTCAGCCGTATTGTTACTGCCCGTTGGATATAGCGTGATGTTGCAGATGTCCAGCTCCAACACCATGATTCAGGCCATGGTTCCGGATGAATTGCGGGGACGCGCGATGGCCGTCTATACCATGATGTTCATGGGCATGGCGCCGATGGGCGCGTTGTTCGCCGGAATACTGGCGGATCGCATCGGTGCCCCCTGGACTGTCGCCATCGGGGGGATCGGGGCCATAGTAGGTGGTTTTATTTTCTGGCGGCATTTGCCGAAACTTAGATTGGAAGCGCGGGAGTTGCTAGTCGCGCAAGGCTTGGCTGGCGAACCCGATTGAGCGACAAGAATGCCCATCCGCAAACGCCATCTGCAAACGTTTGATATACTGCGCGCCAGTTCTTATCGCGCATAATTAGAGAGAGGTTTGATGTCACCTGCTTCAGCCGTAACCGAAGAACGCAAGGCTGGTTTTGCCACGCCCGAAGGCACTTTGCGCTATGCCGCGCGCTTCAAAGGCCGCTCTGCCGCTGGCCACTTCCGTGAAATTCCAGGCGGGCTCGTTCTTTCGTCCATAGGCATCGGAACTTATCTCGGCGAGCCCGATAGTGCCACAGACGCTGCCTACACCTCTGCGATCGTTTCCGCTGTAGAAAATGGCAGCAACGTCATCGACTCTGCTATTAATTATCGCTTTCAACGCAGCGAGCGTTCCGTGCGCGCTGCGCTGAAGGAGCTTTTCGCTAAGGGATTCTCTCGCGACGAAATTGTGGTTTGCACCAAAGCCGGGTTTCTGACTCCCGATGGGGAGATGCCTGCCGACGCCAACGAATACTTCGCGCACGAATTCCTGGAGCGCGGAATCTTTCGCGCGGAAGAAATTGCCGCGGGATGCCACTGCATGGCCCCGTCCTATCTTGCCGATCAGCTTGACCGCAGCCGGCGCAACTTAGGCTTCGAAACCATCGACGTTTTTTATCTGCACAACCCCGAGACGCAGTTGGGCGAAGTTTCCGCTGAAGAATTTCGTCAGCGCATACGTGCGGCCTTCACATTTTTGGAAACGGCTGTCGCAGAGAAAAAAATCCGCGCGTATGGCATGGCCACCTGGAATTCATTCCGTGAGGATCCAAAGGGCGCAGGATACTTGTCGCTCGCCGAGATGGCTGGAATAGCAAGCGAGGTTGGCGGAGCCGCCCATCATTTCCGTTTCGTGCAGTTACCGTTCAATTTGGCTATGCCGGAAGCGCTCACGCGGTCAAATCAAATGATCAGCGGTAAACCTGTGCCGATGGTGCAGGCAGCGCGAACCCTCGGAATCTCGTTGATTACCAGCGCTGCGCTTCTGCAAGGTCAACTCACCCGGAATTTACCGGCATTTGTGTCTTCGGCGCTCGGAGTGAAAGAAAATTCCACGCTCGCTCTGCAGTTCGCGCGCTCCGTTCCGGGACTTACCACTGCGTTGGTCGGAATGAGCCAGACCGCGCACGTTGATAAAAACCTGAGCCTAATCGGGATTGAGCCAGCTTCACGCGAACAATTCCTCAAGTTATTCGAATCCAGAGGCTAGAGAGCAGCGGAATTGCTTCGTAGCTCCGGGTAAGTTTCATCAAGCCACTTATCGATTGCCGCAGCCATTTCGCTGAGATGCCCGGTAAAGAAATGATCTGCGTTTTCGACAAACACCAGTTTTCTTGGCTCTGCTAGTTCGATGAAAAGCCTCTCGACGTTCGCCCGCGAGCCAAACTGGTCGTTCGCGCCTTGCACAAAGACTTTTGGTTTTGCGCAATCTCGCAAGTACGTGAGATCGGAACTGTCCGCCGGAATTCCCAAGCCGATCACGCCGGTTACTCGTTCGTCTGCGCATCCCACCTGCAAACCTACCCACGCGCCAAAACTGAATCCTGTAAGCAAAATTGGCAGCCCGGGGAATTGTTTCGCCAGGTAATTCAATCCCGCGCGAACATCCTCACGTTCACCTTGACCTTTATCGTGCTGCCCCTCGCTCATTCCCGCTCCGCGAAAATTAAATCGCAGCACCGGCACGCCTCGGCGATGTAGAGTCTTCGCCGCCTGATAAACCACTTTGTTGTGCATAGTGCCGCCGAAAAGCGGATGCGGATGGCAAACGACGGCCGCCAAGTGCGCGTCCGCTCCTGGGGTGGTCCACAATGTGGCCTCGAGTCGCCCGGCTTGCCCATCCAGAAAAATACTTCGATGAAATACTTCCGCCATAAATTAGTCTGCGAGTGTAGCGGACAGTTTTGCTCAGCGCAAAGGCGAATGAAATTGATAATGTGATTTTCTCTTTTTTTTTGCCGCCGAATCTCATTGCGGCAATCGCGTGGCGGTGGTAGTTTGGCAAAAGCTGAACTGCTCCCCTGGAGGGCGGATGGAATCGGATTTAGAGCGTCGCGCTGCGCGAAGATTTACCATGAATCTGCCCATGAAAGTTCGTTTCTCAGCGGACAGCGGCATCCTCGAAAAAAAAGGAGAAACGCGCGACGTCAGCTTCCGCGGCCTCTACTTCGTAATGGAAGCGATTGTCGAGACCGGCAGTCCCATCGAATTCGTCCTCACCTTGCCACAACAGATCACTCTCGCCGGTGACGTTCATATTCGCTGCTACGCTCGCGTCCTGCGCGTGGACCAGAATAAAGGAACTCCCGGAATCGCAGCGCGCATCGAGCGTTACGAATTTCTTCCCGCGTCGGCTTGAAGTCCTTGAACCTCTCGCGATTTGCTGAATCGGAGTAGAATGTGGTTTTCACCCGCTTGTGGAGGAGGAACCCATGTATCACTACGATCCGAACTTAGCGCTTGAAGAACTGAGGGACGAAGCTGTTCTGCCGCACCCGGTTCACCTGCGCGATATGATCTTGCGCACCAAGCTTAATGCCAACTTGGCGCTTGATTTGAACCGCGATTTTCAGGAATATCTCGCGCGGTTTGGTGATTTGCAGAAAATCGCTCGCGAGATTCTGGAGCAAGTGGCTGCCGGAACGCGCAAAGCTTCCGCTGTCTGACAATTTGGCATGCTGAGCGGTAGTTATTTCCTCCGTCGGGTGAGATAAATCGTCTGTCCACTAGGTAGAATAGATTCTGACTTTCTTTCCGGGAGAGCGCGAAACCTTGGTATGGCTAGGCACACAATACTGATCGACGCGGACGACACCCTCTGGGAAAACAATATTTTCTTTGAGAAGACTATCGATCATTTCATTACACAGCTGGAACATCTTGGTTACACGCGCGAATATATTCGCCACATCCTGAACGAAACCGAACGGCGCAATATCCGCCAACATGGTTACGGCGTGCGCAGCTTTCGCCGCTCGCTGGAAGACACCTACCTGAAACTTGCAGGGAACGCTGCGAAGCGCGAGCTCGTGAAAGAGATTGAGAGAATGGCAGCGGAATTGGAAGCCACGCCACCCCACATACTCGAAGGCGTTCCAGAGACTCTGGCGTATTTGGCGAAACATCATCGCTTGATTATGGTCACCAAGGGCGAGCCTGCCGAGCAAGCTGCTAAGGTGGAGCGTTCCGGCTTGCAGCCTTATTTTGACTCCATCGAAATCGTGCTGGAAAAAGATCCCAGTCTGTACGAACGCATGATCGACCAATTCAAAATTGTGAAAACGCACGGTTGGATGGTGGGCAATAGCCCTCGCAGCGATATCAACCCTGCGATGCATGCTGGCCTTAGCGCTGTATTCATCCCACATTCGGCTACCTGGGAACTGGAAAAATGCGAGATCGAGAGCGGGGGCGGTAAACTTTTGATCCTAAATAGCTTTCGAGAAATGCGTAGCCA
>Ga0207015_1058_pt1 | contig 37559 bp, 37 predicted proteins | sample Alteio_BWMinCont_53_FD_153486 | JGI IMG/M metagenome (GOLD analysis project Ga0207015, IMG submission 153486) | Enriched cells from forest soil in Barre Woods Harvard Forest LTER site, Petersham, Massachusetts, United States -... | ecosystem: Environmental > Terrestrial > Soil > Temperate forest >...
GCGGCGGCGATGGAGACCGCAATGGCGGGCCCAGGCACCGGCCCACCCAGCCCCAGTCGGATAACCGGAGAAGTGATACTTTATTTGTCCGGCTAATCAGTTGAAGAATCCATCCAAGGTAGGCTCTCGTATGCGGGGCTATGCGGCGAGTTTCAATTTGAATTTTTGCTCTTCGCTTTTTCCCACGCTTCAGACCGGGAACCTATAACAATTTGCTGGAATCTAGAGTCCTGCGCTCTTTGAACCTCGTTAATCGTAAATTGCGTGCGTTCTTTCACCGCGATGACGTTCCACTCCGTTGGTTTATTGTCATCTGTATAGATTATGTATTCATGATTCCATCCAATTCGATGAAGGTCGCCGGTGACGCTTGAGTTGCTCCCACGACGAAAGAGGAACAAATCCTGTGACGTGTCGCCTTCTCTCAAGAAGTAATCGCCAGCTATCGTCCGCTTAGTGGCAAACATGTCACCCCACCCGAGGCAGCCTGCTAATGGCACAAACATGAAGAACACAAGGGCCACCCGCATTCTAGCCAAACTTTTCACGCGTAAATCATACAGGTCGGATGAACTATTGTTAACTGCCAGTTAAGAAACTCTTTTTTAAGTGCGTGATAAGTCGGATAACCGTACCAGTTTTCTACAAGTCCGGTTTGTGCTGCGGGTTCAAAGGGTCGGTGCAACACTTGCGCGCAGTTTACTCGCTGGAGGCTGAAAGCCCAAAGTTTTTCGCGGGCGATGATTTAGACGCATCGCGATCTGGTCCAGTTGGGATTGCGTGTAGCTGGAAAGGTCGGTTCTCTTCGGCAGGTATTGTCGCAGCAAGCGGTTGGTGTTTTCGTTCGTTCCTCGTTGCCAGGGGCTGTGCGGATCACAGAAATAGACTTTCACATTCGTCGCGACCGTGAAGGTTTTGTGTTTGGCCATCTCCAGCCCGCGATCCCACGTCAATGAGCGCCGTAGGGATGTGGGAAGCCTGCGAATTTGCCGGCTCAATGCGGCTACGACCGCAGCGGTGTCTTTGCTTCGCACCTTGACCAGGGCAGTAAAACGCGAATGCCGTTCCACCAATGTCGCGATGTGACTGTTTTTTGTGCCACCAATAAGATCGCCTTCCCAATGGCCGGGAATGGCGCGGTCCTCGATTTCTGCGGGCCTTTGCCTGATGGAGATGGCGTCTACGATTTGACCGCGCGAGTCTTTAAAGATACGCGAGTGCTGCGAGCGGCGGATGCGGCGCTTGGATCGCAGGTGCCCCAGCAGCTCTTTCTTCAGCACTCCACGGGCTTGGATGAATAGGCTGCGGTAAATCGTTTCGTGGGACACGCGCATGCTCTCGTCCGCGGGATACTGGATCTTCAGCCATCCGGAAATCTGTTCCGGCGACCAATCCAGAATCAGTTTACTCGCAACAACCTTCCGCAGCTTCACATGCCTAGCTAGAAGGCAGCGCTTGGGCCGCAGAGCTGACTCCCAGGCTTGGTGGTCCGCTTCCTGGGCTCGATACTCAGGGCGGCCGCCATGGCGTGCGACTTCCCGGCTCACCGTCGACGTCGCGCGCTCCAGACCCTTGGCTATATCGCGAATCGACGAACCGGAAGCGAGCCCTCGAGAAATGTCCAAGTCCTATCGACCTCCGGCGGATAGCGGAACCCTAGCGTTGTTTGCGCCCTGTGTCTACGATCCCGTCCAAAAAGAAGAACTCTTATTGGACCCTCTTCGCCACTTTCAGGAAGAAGTCACCCGTTACCGGGAGCGGATCTTTAAAGAGGCGTGCGAACGCAATCCAGAGAACCTCACGTTAAACAGAGAGCGAGTTGTGAAGGAGTTTTTGGACGCTAACCCAACGAGAAGAGCCTCTGTCGAAGTCTTCCAGGCAGCTGTTACCGACACTCGCGTTGATTGCTTGCGTATTGCTCCTCTCCTGAAGAACTCGGCGTTTGTGGAAGAGAACGAGTGGAGGCTAGTCCTTCCAATTTTGTTGGACTGTCCAACGATGCTTAACAATCCTCCACAGTTCAGGGTCGGAAAGACGACGCTAATTCCATATATTGCCCATCCCTTCCCGGTCGCCGCACCATTGCCCATCGTCGATATAATTCTTGGCCCCGGCAGCGACGAGAACTCCGTTTTCGCGGCGCAGAGATTCCTTAAATCGCATGGGCTTGACCTGACACCGCGACTGTCCAAGGTTCCGTACCGCGCTTCTTAGGATAGGCTTTAAATGGGGCCAGGAGCGTGAAAATCCTTTGCAACTGAAGGGCTATTTCAGATTCTGGATCTGCGCCCTGGCAGTGCGCTTCCTTCAGGCTCGCAGCCCAGTACTGGACTGCCTCCGCGCCGATTTACGCTCAAACCAGTGTTCGCCGGCTAAAAGAGCTCATCAGCGTAGGACTCCCCGCGGAGTTCATTGCTGTTGGCTCGCTAGACTCAGGGACCGCACGTGACCCACAGCCGTCCAGAAACGCCTTCAGGAATCCTGCTCAAGCAACAGCTGTCAAACTCTTCTTGGTCTGCGCAGCGGCAAGTTCTCTGAGCACGGCAACCAAAGCTTCGGCTTCTTTGTAGTTTTCAGGCGAATAACAAAATCCATTCTGCCGGCGTTGAACGGGTTGAAGTTCTTTGAGAGTCGGTCTTTGATAGTTTCTTCGGATACGCCGGAAACCTCGGCTAACTTGTCCGTTCGCACCTAGATGTCAAGTTCACCGAGTTGCCCAGATATGTTAATGCCGTACACCATGCGCCTGCCGCTCCAATAGCGAAATGATCCGCCTCCCGTATTAGCGAGATTTTCTCCCCAGACTTCACGCAATTGCCGGCAGAGCGTTACCATCTCCTCCGTTTTATTCTCAGAGGCCATCGCCATCAAAGCTGCCTCGCCTTTCGGGTTGGCCACCAATCCTTAGCGGGTTAGCGCTTTCGGGAACGAGAACCGTACGCACTAGATCATCAAGGTTGTCTAGGTCTAAAGCGGGATTTCCTGCTGCAACAAAACCTGCAGGGTACCGCTAACAACCGTGTCCGCGTCCGTCTCGATGGCTAGCATTTCCTTCCCGCCGTCCACAACCACGAAGCTGAAGTGCATTTCGGGGCGCCCCTTCGGCTGTATAGTAGCCCTGCCCCTGCAGTCCGTATCGACCTTGTAAGAACCTGTGACGGGCTCCTCTGCGAACGTTAGAAACGTGCCATCCTCGCTACTCGCTAGGTGTCCGATTATCCCTCCTTCTCCAGAAGGATTGACTATTAACTTCAATTGACCGATGAAAGCCACCGATCCTGTGACAGGCGCACCCGCGAGGAAGACGCCGGTTGCTTCAAACCCAAAACTACCCTCAACTCCGGCATTGGTGCAGGTCGAGGACCCCTGCTTGACGGCAAATCCCTCCGAAAAAAGGTGAGCAGCCAAAAACCCTGTTGATGTAACCACAAAGGAGAAGGGGTTGGCTCCCGCGGGTACACCCGTGCCGGTGCAGTTCGAGCCGACTGCGTAAGTTCCGGTGGTAGAGTCGGTGGCGATCACGCCCTCATGGGATGCTGTGGTCTCCACGGTGAACGTGCCTGTGGTTGAGTCAAACGTGATCTGGCTCACGGCGGCGGTAGCAGGGGTGCCGTTGCTATCTGTGCCGTCGTGCAGAAACCCGTAGGTGCCACTCACAGAATCGTTTGAACAGGTAGCCCAAGCAGTGGAACTGATCGCCAACCCAACGAGAACGACTATTGGAGCGATGCGGAATATTTTTGAACTCACGGTTTCTCTCCTGCAAACAGAAATTTAGAATCCAAGGGTCACAAACTCCTATCTCTGCAATCGGAAACGGCGGGTAAAAGGCGACAGGCTGGCCAAAAAATTATTGAGGTCAAGTCTGTCGGACCTAAGTCCTGACTAGCGCAAACTGAACAAGTCGGGTGGGATCTTTTCATGTGCCTATTGTCCCTATGAGCGTCAAGGCACCGGTGACACCATCTATGCTGTAGATCGAGACATCGTTCGAAGCGGAGTTGGTTACATAGGCGAACTTTCCGGACGGATGGATGGCTATCGAGGTAGGAGATTGCTCTGTAGCTATCGTTCCTATGGACGTCAGGGCTCCGGCGGTGACGTTGATGGTGTACATCGAGATGTCGTTAGAGCTGAAATTCGTCACGTAAGCGAACTTGCCAGACGGATCCACTACCACGGAGACGGGATCTGTTCCCGCGGCAATCGTTCCTATGGAAGTTAAAACCCCAGTCGTGGGGTTGATGGTGTACATCGAAACGTCGTTCGAGTTGGAATTCGCCACATAAGCGAACTTGCCAGACGGATCCACTACCACGGAGACGGGATCTGTTCCCGCGGCGATCGTTCCTATGGAAGTTAAAACCCCAGTCGTGGGGTTGATGGTGTACATCGAAACGTCGTTCGAGTTGGAATTCGCCACATAAGCGAACTTGCCCGCAGGATCTACGGCCACGAAGACAGGGTTTGTTCCGGTGGCGATCGACCCTGTAGATGTCAAGGCCCCGTTCGCGGAGTTGATGGTGTACATGAACACGCTGCCAGCCGATCCAGGGGTATTCCCATTCGCCACATAAGCGAACTTGCCGGATGGATCCACGACCACCGACGAGGGAAAGCACAATCCGGGACAGTTTCCGTCTATCGTTCCTGTGGAGGTTAAGGCCCCGGTCGAGGCGTCGATGGTGTACATCGCGAGGTTGCCATCAGCGCCATCGCCGTAATCATACACATCCCCCGAATTTGTCACGTAGGCGAACTTGCCAGAAGAATCTACGGTCACGGAGCCGGCGTAGAAACCGTAGCCGTATGTTGACGCCGGTGGTGCGATGGACGTTAGGGCCCCGGTAGCGGGGTTGATTGTGTACATGGATACGTAGCCACCAACGCCGCCAACGCAACCGTTATTCATTACGTAGGCGAACTTTCCGGTAGGGTCCACAGCGATTGATTGCGGATCGACTGCTCCTGTCGTTATGGTGAAGGTCGACGTGTTCGAGTTACCCCCACCGGGTCCAGGGTTGAAGACTGTGACGGCGGCTGTCCCGGCCGCGGCAATGTCACTCGCCGAAATCTGAGCAATGAGTCCGTTAATGCTGCCATTACCAGTGGTCGGCCGGTCGCTGCCGTTCCAGCGCACGACTGAACCGGCCACAAAATTATTCCCAACTACCGTCAACTGATTATTTACCGAATCAACGAACTGTTCTCCTGCGGGGGCGCAGCTTGGAAAGAGAGCACTGATCGTCGGGACGTTAAGGCCGCCGGTGACGGTGAAGTTTATCGCATTGGAGGTTCCACCGGGCGCGGGGTTGATTACGGTCACGGCCATCGTACCAGTTGAGGCAATGCTGCCAGCAGGGATGGCCGCAGTCAATTGCATGGAGTTGACGAACGTGGTGACGGGCGTTGACCCGCCGAAGTTGACCATAGAACCTGGGGCAAAGTTCGTCCCATTGATCGTGAGCGTGAAAGCCGCACCGTCAGCCACTGCCGTGTTGGGCGAGATCGTGCTGATCGTTGGAGTTGGTGGCGGGGCCTGACTCGTGCCGCCCCCGCACCTAGCAAGAAGTACAAGACTCACAATTCCAAAGATTACGAGCGTTCTCCTCCGATAGGAAGGTCCGCGCAATGCTTCGGCGGAGATGGCATGTTGATCGGCGACCAGGGAACGCGGGCCTGTTCGGCTTGCAGACTCAATATTCATGGTGTCCTCCTGTTTCGCTTCTCCTCTAGAGAGAAATTTAGAAGCCAAGGGACGCGGCTCTCTATCTATGTAATCGGAAACGGCGGGCAAAAGACGACAGGGTGGCGAAAAAATTATCGGGGTTCAGGTATGTGGGATAAGAATCAGCAATTTGCGTGCAGCGTGGCGCTCATACCTACGAGCAGCCCTGTCTTTCTAGCAAAAGGATGAGCGCTCGTGACCCTGAGTCCTGTTAACGTAAGTGCTCTGTCGGAGGCGTTTTCGCAAAAGCGTGAAGTCGGGCGGGGTGCTCTGCGCGCGTTCGCGATTCCGTTTCCCGCGCCATGGCCCGGGCATTCTATATTCAAATCCCCAGTAACGCTCAAAGAACTTCGCCTCTTGCCCGGCGCGACAAACGCGGTCCGCCAAACAACTCTCCACGGTCTCTCATCTGCCGACTGTGCTCACGAGCTCGAGTTAGTTGCGCGTACGTGGGATCACCGCAACGCCGCGCTTCACGATACATTTCGCTCGGGTCCGCCTGAAATTTCCGAACCAGCTTCTGGAGCCACGTGTGGCTAACGCCAAGCTGCCGAGCCCAAGCGCGACCAGATGGTTTTTGTCCGCGGCCGGTGTACCACAGGAACACATATCTACGGATCGCGCGTGATTCGTCAGGGCTGCGCCACGGTCGCGGCGGACGCCACTTCGCCCGCGCTTTTTCGAGATTCCGCAGCGAAGACTCACGCGATGGCATCTGCCCTCCTCCCCTCTCCCTACTCATAGCGGAGTTGCCAAGCTCCTCTACGCCCGTCTAAAGGACTTAGCAGCGCCAGAGGAAACCGCTGGCAAATTATTTCTCCGCTTTTTCACGCCACCTTGCGAATACCTTTCGAGAAGTTCTTCGGTAATAACTGTGGGGCGTTTGGTGACGTCGTACTTAGCACACTGATCCCGGATGCGGTGTACCCAAGCGATGTACGTTTCACCTTCTTGGCGCGGGGTCTCCTTCACTATTACTCCGAAACGTTTTCTTTGCTTTATACCGTTCTGCAAACACTTCTCCAAGAGCTCCTGCGCCTCCGGAAACTTGAGAGCTAGCATCTTCAGAGATTGGATGTCGTGCCAGCACAGCGGTCCCCGTTCAGAGTCCTTCTTCATGCGCTTGATCGAATAGCGCAACATATAACCTGTTGTGAAGTGGAAGGCCGTTCGATCGCAGGCACGGGCTTGCTCGTCCTCCCATTGGGTCAGGGGCCGGTCCTCGACTATTGCATGGGCGCGGATCTCCCTCGCCTGGCGCCAGTATTCCTCGCCTTGCCATTTCTCCAAGCCGTTGAGGTAGAAGGTCAGAAGTTGGTGCGAAGTGCCAAGCTCACGAGCCAGCGCCCGCAGCGGTGGCCGCGCCGATTCAGGAGTCTGCTTCCAATCGATGAGTTCCCGACGGAACTCTATTGCGCGAGACTCCTGTCGCGGTTTCCGGCCTCTCAGGGCAAAATTCTCAAATCCCTTGTGACCACGCAATCAGATTGCAAAGTTTGCAGCTGAGCTTGCCGTGCGTAGCACGAGTGGGCTCGGGGTTTGGTATCATTTTGGTATCAAAACGTGCGTAAAATGGCTTGGTTTGGGATCGAGCGACCAGGTAAGCGCAACAGTTTCACTGGCAGTTAGGATTTGTCCTTCGTTTTCAAACCCCGTCGCTCACCCCATCTATCCTATTGAATCCACTCATCGTCAGTCTTCAACTTGGGCGCATTTGGGCGCAAAATCGCCGCCAACTTCTCTACCGCGTCGCGCTGTGAATTCCCGACAACGTGACTGTAAATTCCGAGCGCTATTCTAGGGTCGGCGTGCCGCAATTGCGCTTGAGCGAAACCGGAGCACCACCTTCCACGAGCAGGCTCGAGTGCGTATGGCGAAACGCATGGAGTCCGCAGCGAGGAATCTTGAGCTTGTCCAAAATCGGCCGCAGCTTCCTCTGCACGACTTTGTTCGCACTCATTGGCCTTCCGATTTGAGTCGCACTATTGCATCCTCGACAGAATACGCAACGCGCAATGGCAAAGACGCGGCCCTCGGTGTCGGATATTCCTTGATCGTAGCGGAGAACACAAAGCAGAGAATCTGGAAGCCGCAGGTGCGTGCCGAGTGGGAGCGGCTGCAACGCGAGGTTGCCGCCAGACGGACACTAACTCCTGGGTCCAGTAAATTGAGATGTAACGGGCTCTCTGCTGGATAGCTCGTGTCGTCTGCGAATGACGAACGGTGGACACGGTAATATGACTCACAGCCCGGAAGAATCCTCGGATGGATTTCGGAAAAATCCACCAAATATTAAATTTGACTGTTTATGGGCGTGGAAGTAGATTTGTGCCGAGTTTTTGTTGTTTTTCGTCCCGCCTTCGAGTCCTGGGCTAATGCCGGGGCGACAATTTAGAAATGTGACGCTGAATGCCCCGACATTAGCGTGCTTCAATCGCGACCAGGAGTTGCCCAACATGAACAACCGTAGCTGGTCCAGCAGTTTCGGTTCCCGCCGTTCTTTCAGTTTGAGGCTCGTGAAGTACGGGGCGAAGCCGTTCTGGTGCACAATTGTTGCGATGTTATTCCTGCTCGTTTCTGGCTTGCCTGCCGACGCACAGGCTACTTTGACGCCCGCAACTTTGGCATTCGGCAGTGTAGCGTTGAATCAAACGAGCGCGTCGAAAACAACGACCCTGAAGAATACGCAAGCCATTCCGTTGAACATTAACAGCGTCACCATCAACTGGAGTGGCGCTGGCAGTTTTGCAAATACCGGCGGAACTTGCCCGAATTCTGGAGTGCTAGCCCCCGGAAAGAGTTGCACGATCACGGTTACGTTCACAGCTACTGGATTGGGCAGCCAGATGGGAACCCTAGCCCTCAACGATGACGCCTCCAATAGTCCCCAAACGGTTACGCTAATGGGAACGGGCGTCGAGCCGGTGACGCTCTCCGTGTCGAGCTTAAATTTTGGTTCCGTGGCTGTCGGAAATACCAGCGCCACAAAAACAGTCACACTGACCAATCATCAGAATGTAACGCTTAATTTCTCGAGTATTTCTTCGAGCGGAGATTTCGCCATTGCCACCAATACATGCGTCGCGAGTGTCGCCGCCGGCAAAACATGCACCATCGGGATCCAGTTTTCTCCCACCACTGCAGGAACGCGCTCCGGCACTCTCACGTTCAACGATGGCGCACTCAATAGCCCTCAAACCGTGAGCCTAACGGGTACGGGCACAGTCAGTGTTTCAGTTTCTCCGACGACTTTAACGTTCGCCACCACAACGATCGGCAAGACGGCCGCAGCTAAAACGGTTACCGCAACGAATCACCTGAAAACGGCTCTTACGGTTTCTACTCCTACCGCTAGCGGAGATTTCGCGGTTGGAACCAACACCTGCACTACACCGGTGAACGCGGGGAAAACATGCACCATCGGAGTGACGTTCACTCCTACCGAAACGGGCACGCGCACAGGAACACTTACCATTCCTTTCGCTGCTTCCGGTAGTCCGATTCTTCTGAGCCTCAGCGGAACCGGCAATATGACGGGCTTGAAGTCGATTGCGGTCACACCCGCGAACCCATCCATTCCGTTAAGCGGCACGCAACAATTCATTGCCACCGGCACTTTCGGCAATGGGACGATGGAGAATATTACGAACGCGGTTACGTGGACTTCATCTGCTACCAACGTTGCGACCATCAGCGCAACCGGACTTGCCAGCGCGGTCGGATTAAATCAAACAACGATTCAGGCGGCGTCAGGGACGATCAAAGCTTCGACGACCTTAACCGTTACAGCGAGTTTCATTTTCACTGGCAGCCTGAACACCGCTCGCTCCTACCATACCGCGACACTTCTGAACAACGGTTTGGTGCTGATTGCGGGAGGTGCGGACGCGAATGGGAATCCGTTGGCTAGCGCGGAATTGTACGATCCATCTACCGGGACGTTCACTTTGACGGGCTCGTTAAATACTGCCCGCTACTCGCACACGGCAACTCTGCTGAATAACGGCAAGGCGCTCATTGTGGGAGGGGCTCAGCCGGGAGTAGCACTTTTCAGCGCAGAGCTATACGATCCTTCCACGGGAACCTTCACTCCGACGGGCAGTCTGAATACCGCGCGCTGGTCACACACTGCAACTCTGCTAAATAACGGGACGGTACTCATTGCCGGCGGCAGTGATGATGGCGTTACCCTAGCTAGTGCGGAGTTGTACGACCCCACTACCGGTGTTTTCACTTCCACCGGCAGCCTGAGTACGGCCCGCCTATATCACACTGCGACGCTTTTGAATACCGGCAACGTGCTGATTGCCGGAGGAGAAAGTAACGGCAGCTTATCGAGCGCAGAGATATACAACTTCGCTACAGGAACTTTCACGGTTACCGGCAGCTTAGGCACCGCGCGTTCTCAACACTCAGCGACGCTTTTGAATAATGGCACGGTGGTCGTCGCCGGAGGCTTTTCGAACGGTGTTTATTTTTCCAGCGCGGAGCTGTACGATCCTGTCGCTGGTACGTTCACTGCGACCGGCAGCCTGAACACCGCGCGAGATCAACACACGGCTACACTGCTGAACAATGGTACGGTGCTCATCGCGGGGGGCCAAGTTCCGCAGAACTGTCCACCTAATCCTCCGTGCAACACAATTCCTCTGGCAAGCGCGGAACTCTACGATCCGGCAGCGGGAACATTCACGTACACCGGCAGTATGAATAGCGCAAGAGTAGGCCATGCGGCGACGTTGTTGAATACTGGAGCTGTCTTGGTAGCTGGCGGTTTCGACAACAATGGCGTTTATCAGTCCAGTGCGGAGCTTTACGAGACTGCCACGCTGACACCACCCAATCTCGTCTCGATTAGCGTGACGCCGGCTACGCCAACCGTAGCGCCTGGTGAGACGCAGCAGTTCATCGCTACCGGGACGTTCAGCAACAACAGCCAGGAACAGCTTGCCTCCGTGACGTGGAGCACGTCGGACACGACCGTCGCGCAAATTTCAAACGATGCGAGCGATCCGGGCACCGCCATCGCCATCGCGGCGGGAACTGTGACCATTACAGCAACGGATGGGACAGTCAGCGGTTCCACTACGCTAACCGTTAGCTCGGCTGGAACGTTCCGTCTCACCGGAAGCATGACCGATGCACGCTACGATAATCCCGCTACGCTACTCAACAACGGCATGGTGCTCGTGGCCGGAGGCGTAGGTGGGGGAGGTTCCTTGTCCGGGGCGGAGCTATACAATCCATCCACCGGAACTTTCACTTCTACGGGGAGTCTCAATACGGCGCGCTATAGCCATACGGCAACGCTGCTCAATAACGGCCAGGTGCTGATTGTAGGCGGGACCAATGTTCCCCCTGGCACGATCTTGTCCAGCGCAGAGTTGTACGATCCTTCCACCGGGACTTTCACTTCGACTGGCAGTTTGAATACAGCCCGCTATCAGCACACGGCGACACTCTTGGGTAACGGCATAGTGCTGATCGCCGGAGGAGTTGACTCCAGCGGCCATAGTTTATCAACCGCTGAGCTGTACGATCCGAGTACGGGAGTCTTCACCCTAACAACCAGCAACATGACCACGGCGCGTTGGGATGCTACATCTACGCTTTTGAATAATGGCAAGGTTCTGATCGCTGGTGGGGTGAGCGATGTCGGAGTCTTGAGCAGCGCGGAGTTGTACGATCCAGCCACAGGCAACTTCACTGCAACAGGCAACATGAACGACACACGCTACATCCACACAGCGACGCTTTTGAACAACGGAATGGTGTTAATTGCTGGAGGCAATACCGGTAACCTTGGCCCCGTGACCAGCGCAGATTTGTACGACCCAGGAACCGGAACATTCACTGCGACCGGCAGCATGAGCAACCCGCGCTTCGGGCATACGGCCACCCTGCTGAATAATGGAATGGTGCTGGTCGCCGGTGGCAACATTGGGAATGGCAGTGGTTTCAATGGTGCCGAACTGTATGATCCCGCCAGCGGAACGTTCTCTATCACTGGCAACCTTAACTATGCCCGCGCGGGACATTGCGCCGCTCGCCTGGACAATGGAGCCGTGCTAATCGCAGGAGGCTTTGACGACGCTGACTTGTCTAGCGCCGAGCTGTATTAGGACAGTCATGCCTGAACGGCGGTGTTGCTATTTTATTCGCCCTCCCAGCGGGCGATGACGGCGCAGCAAGACAGTTTCTAATCGCATTCATTGCGGTGCGCGCTATATCCATGAGCGGCTTTTGATGGATGATTCGACACTCTAAACAATCGTGGTATATTCCATTCGCCCTCTTTCGATGTCGCCGAACGTTAAATTTTCTTTTTAACTTGCCGCACGGATCGCCAAGCTTTCCATTCTCTCTAGCGGCTTTTGCCTTCGCTTTTGCCTTCGCTTTCGACTCAGCTGGCCCCTACCAAGAGCTGAATGTAGACATATATATGCCTGTATGCTATCCTATATGCTCATGAAACGAACGGCACTCTTTCTGAAGGAACAGCAGCTGGAGAAGCTGCAGAAACTATCCGAGAAAACCGGCGCACCTGTCGCGGAACTCATCCGGCGTTCCATCGACGCCTATCTGTTATCAAGGAAGAAGGAATTGAAGTAAACGGGACGCCTCGGTGTTGACAGTTCCGGGCCGCTCGGCCGAGCAAAGATAGTTATCGTCGGGGCGATCGCGGAACTGGAAAGAAGTTTAATCGTCGAGCGGGTCAAAGCGGGAATGCGAAGAGCGAAATTGGAAGGCCGACGAATCGGACGTGCACCTCTGAAGATCGACAGACAACAGGTTGTCGCAGACCGCCGCTCGGGAATGAGTTTGACCGAAGTTGCAAAGAAACATCGTGTCCCCCGAGCAACTGTCTGCCGTTTAGTCAATGAAGCTGGGCCGAAGAAGCCGAAAACATCAGGGCTCTGTAACCGCGAAACAGCTGCTCCCCGACCGAAGGTAGGAATTTGCCGACCGCTGCTTAACCGTAGATTTGGCCCCCCATCCACCGCAACCGCCAGCAGCCACCTTCAAACGGCTTCATCGAAAGCGCGCCGAGCACCTTGCCTTACCTTGCGCATCGTTGAAAACACGCTTCCGATAAGCTCTAACGTTTATCAAGCACTGGCGCTCATGACTAGCCGGTTGCTGCCCGAGAAACACCTGAACCTCGTGCCAGGTTCACTCCTATAGCCCAGTCCTGCATGATGATGAGACCGGTATTTTACAGAATTCGCGAAATTATTAATGACCGCAGACGAGAGAGGCTGACGACGAGAAGTCAGACGAATAGTAAAAAATCCCTCTGGTTGCACATAACTGTTTGAACAAAAACCAAAGAACCATTGACGTAAACGTTCCCTCCTGCAAGCCTAGCAACTATAGAAAGCCCATCCAACGAACTATTCCCTCCAGTTGGCTGTGTACACCGTGGCGATCCACGAGGAGTTAGCCCGAAATGAAGTTCAAGATTTCATTAGCGATTTTGGTTCTGGTGTCTTCGGTTCCAACGTTCGCACAATCAACTACGTACTCTTACGTTGGAGCGCGATTCAAAATTTTTGGCAGTGAACCCTGTCCATCGCCGGCGTGCAACATCACGGGGTCTTTCACGGTGAGCGGGCCTCTGCTAAATTTGCCTTGGATGACGCAAATATCGCCAGGATTGTTTAGTTTTACGGATGGAAACGCCGTTGTAACGCAGACGAATGCCTCTTCCATCACGTTCTTCTACGTTAGTACTGACGCCTCCGGAAACCTTGTGAACTGGGATATGCAAGTCTCTAACGGGCCTCTTGGCGTTAGCGGGACTACATTGATAATGGATAATTATTCGGGCTCGGTTGAAAGTCAGTCCTATAATAACGCAACTGGCACTTATGCTCTCGTGCTGTCAGCGGGCGCATGGACTACCATCCCAGCCAATCAGTCATTTGTCATTGAGTCCACCAATACAGAGCCGTCGGCGGGCACAGCCACAAGTTCGGACCCCGATTCTACAGTCAAGTGCACAGTCGCTGCCCCATGCCCGCAACAACTGCTCTTTGCCTTTGATACATGGAATCAAGCCCAGGCCACACTGGGAACTCCCAATGCCCTGTGGGGTACGAATTCAATTTACGATAGCGGTACAGGAATAAACTTGGGCACTCTCTGCGGCGCCAACAACTCTATGTTTGTGGTAAACGGCGACGGTCTTTACTACAACTTCTTCTTCACAGACGGCTCGAATCCATGCACGAGCACAAGCGCTGTTCCAGCGAAAGGTGTGTACTGTCTCACTTTCGCGCTTGCTGCAAATTGTTCAGGCTCGTTTGTTGAGAGCGGGCCCTTCTCGATGTACGCCTATACTGCTCCAAGCGGAAACTATATTGGTACTTTCAATGACACGGCAGGCGGACATCACCTTTTGCACGGTACCAGCGGCAACGACCAAATTAATCTGACCATTAACACCGACTTCTCGGTCACAAGCACTCTGATAATGATCCCTGGCGACCTGTGTGCTGCGCAGACGAACGTGCTGAATTTCACTTCAACGGACCCAGCTGCCATTGCTTATGCCGCTTACACCGGCACCATCTCAGGAATTGAAGTTGGCGATGTCACGCTAACAGCGATGGGCGACGGTATGGGCGACGTGCTAGCTGTTATCATCGATGACCATGATGCCAACGGCAATGTGCTTCCCGCTGGAAGCTTGTATATCACGGGAACGAGTATTGCTGGCGTTTGCGGAAGCGGCTATTCTTTTTATGATCGCCCCTTTTCTAAAAGAGGTTTGACAGCACATCCAATTCCCATAATCCGCCGCCCGCACCATCGATTGAGGAACAGGTTCGAGCGCGATCTCAGAGAGAGGATCGATGATCGCGAACAATTACCGTCGCGATTAATGATTCCGAGTCTCTGGTGGTAAGCCGAGACATTCATTAAAATCGTCGCTTCAAGTCAAAGTAATCCGGATAATGCTCCTCAATCCTAAATCGAGTCTCGACCCACAAAGTGGGCACTCGGGCACCCGTCTCGGCATACCAGCCGACACCTCTAAACGACAATATCACGCAGTCGACTCCCGCAAGCGGCGTGAGCCTGGTTAGTTCTGACTATAAAGGGAGAATGCCTTCGGCTGGAATTTTTCTTGCTTCACCAGCCCACTTGCGCGAGCGAGATCTGTTCTGACCGACCGCACCATGTGCTCGGTTGCAGGGCCATGCGACCCCGCGATCTGGGTTTTCTCCCACCGGCGGTTTTCACCGCTTTCGTTTACCAACGCACAGTTAGGCAAACTCATTGAAAAAACGGTGGCGGTTCAAAAGGGTCTTTGCCGCCGAAGTTCTAAGTCGTTTGATTAGTATAGGCGATTGTCGAGCCTAATGCTGGTCCGCAGACTACAGGTTCTGGACCATGTCGAAAAATTTGGTTGAAACTATCCGAACTCGTGGGAGAAGGATACGAGAATTTTAATGTGAATTTGCCGTTGAGCAGCGTTGAGTGAGATTTCGCGGATCAAAAAAGCGTCGCGGAAAAGACGAAGCAACGAATCTGGAAATCGCGAGTACGTGCGGAGTGGGAAAGCTGCGATGCGAAGTTGTCGCCCGACTGCTCGCTGAGAGGGTGGTCCGATAGATGGTCGCCGCGTTGGACTGCGGGATAATCGGCTATGATTTCAGTAAGTATCGGTTCGCCTCCGACTCGCGCTTCAGATAGAACCGATACGCTGAGCATTGTTTACAATGCATTCTTATGTCGTACTGAAGAACACTCCGCCTGCATGTTCATCGTATCCTTGGGCATCAAAAACTGTCGGCGATGTGGAATCGGCGTTGAAATCCGAGCCCGAGAAACAACGCGCGGCAATGTGGGAATTCGCATCGGTATCGCCAAGCAAAAACTGAGAGGAAAAATGTCACCACCACAGATTCCAAACCGCAGCAAGTTGGCGCAACTCGCTGTCTTACAGGCAGCGCAAGCCGTTTCATCGAGCGCCCACGGTTGCCGGAGCCTGCAACGCACCGAACGCACTCGTCGTTCCTTTTCGAATCGAATTGTCTGTCGCAGTATCTCCAGAAAGGCGGATTGCCTATCGGTGATCATTTTGTGGCCCAGAAGGAAAGAAAGAGATTAGGCCATTGTGCACGCATATGCGCTTCTCAATTCTCCATATATCGGATCTCCATAGCGACCTGACCGATGAAATTGACAACAAGTGGCTCCTCGATTCCCTCAATAACGATTTCAATCAATTTGAAAAACAGACGCCCACAATCGCAAGGCCATCGCTTTCGATAGTCAGCGGTGATTTTATATTCGGTTCAAACCGGGCGCAGCGGACAACGCAAGAGAGCAGAATCGGCAATATGCGCATGCAGAGGAATTTCTTGTTGGCTTGGCCGAGCGGTTCTTCGATGGAAAGCTCGAGCGGATTGTGGACTTACCGGCAACCACGATGTCTCTCATGAGGACGTCATGGCGAGCGATTGCCTACGCACGCATGACCAGCGTGGTGCCTCCTTAATCCAAGCAACAGCCAGGAATTCGTTTGTGTTTTCAGTTGGGGCCGCGTTGTAAACGCGATCTTACGTCGGAAGAGCTAGCTTCCCTGATTCGTCTTAGGGAAATATTTCCCCAGCGGTATGTTTACGGAGCCGATGTTTCCCGTATCTGCATCCCGAATAACAATACGTAGCGACACAGCTTTGGGATCTACGGTAACTTCCTTCGAATAGGTCCCGCCTTGGGCTAGCACTCGTTGGTAAACTTCGGGCGCGAACTCTAACGACATCGCTTGGCTTTCTACACCAACGATCGCATTCCGGTCATCCACCTGCGCCAACGCTGCGTCTATCTTTGCGATCCGTTTGCCATCCTCGGATTTAAAAAAGATTTGGCGAAGATCCATCAATGTAACGACAGCAATCTTCCTCCTGCTCACATCGGTCGCCATGACGCGCGTAGTGAGTTCGATTGCCGTCGCTTCAAGCGGACTCATAGCCGTGCCCCCAAGGATTGCGCTCCGCACGCGTTCGTTCGGGTTCGGTAGCGGCGTCGCAAAATACCCCTCCCGCGCGCGGACCTTCGCCCCGGGAACACCCACTTCCACTTTGATCTTGCGGTACCGGCCGTTCCACGTGATTCCCTGGGGTGCATAGGCCAGCTTGTAGGTCACGCTCGCGTCGTTCATCGCCTCTTGGATGCAACCCTTTATGTCGTTATTGTTAAAATAGGCTTTCCCACCCGTCATCGAAGCAATCGCGCTCATTGTTAAGAGGCTCGGCGCATCCCCATGGCCTGTTGGTCCTTCAAATCTCATGCCTGCACCGGTTAGATCCGCTCCGATGATTCCGCGCGCATCAACCGGGTAAACCGCTAGGTTCGCATTGTTCAGTACTTTGGTTACTTGGTCGATTTCATCCGCGAAGGAGATCGGCGCATCAAGGCCGCGGCCGGGTTCCAAGCCAATAACCAGCGGAAACGCTCCGGACACCCAGATCAGGTTTTTTCGTCCCGGCGCCCACGCCAGGTGATTCGCGATTTCTTGAAATGCCTCGGCTGTGATTCGCACTCGGTCTCCGAAGGCTGTGTCGGCCGCCGCCATCGACTCTCTCGGCAGCAAGAACGTTTGCAGGGGGCTGTCGTTCCACTCCTTTGACGCCTCGAGTTCCGTTGTCGGCCGTCCCCTATACTTCTGCATCATCTCTAATAGACTCGCCGAATCGGTTGTGAAATCGTGCATCATCCGCAAATGGCGGCCCAGTGTGTAGATCGCAATGTGATCTCCGGGCTTTATTTGTTGCAAAAATTTAATCACCTGATCGCGGGCATAAGACTGGTCAAGTAGCGGCGTATTCAGGGCATCCAGCAGAATCACGGTAACATTGTTCAACCCTGCGGTGGTCGACAGCACTTTGTTCGTAAAAGTATTTGGCGGCAAGGGCGGCTGGCTTCTTGCCTTCCCTTCCGCCGAATTCTCTTCTCCGGAAAAAAACTGAATCTCCTGGCGTTGTTTGTTGTCCAGTACCGTGAAATCGCTCTTCTTCAGCCCTGTTATTGGCCTCCCGTGCTTGTCCTGCACCACCACGCTTACTTGTACTAGCTGGGTCGCCACCTTTATCGTCGGAGTAGGGGCTTGCACGGTCTTCGTTACACTTTGAGGAGTTGTATCTACGAACTGGCTCCGCGATGGAGACGCGGGCTCCTTCGCTCGTGGCGCAGAATCTTGTAATTGAATCTCCAGGCCGTTGTACGGTGCACCCGACGCCGCCTCAGCGAGCGTCGGCAACGCCCTCTGACCGAGAGCAACACTCGATACAAAGATAACGAACAATAAGGACGCCCCACGGATGGCTGACATTGAACCGAATGCTACCATTTCGTGCGGCAGATTCAGAGAGAATAATGTACTGTTGTGACAACAGCTGACGGCGTCACAAGGCGCGCCGAATGGTGCTGGATCGCCTCTCGTGAGCGGGGACGAGGTCTAAGTCTTTCGGATGGCGTCCGAGCCGGAGCGCTTGCTGGAGTGTTTCGTATACGCCGGCATGTCTTCCTTGAAAACCTCGCGTCTGAATCCACGCACCCGTAGAACGGCGCAAAGGGATGCACCTCTCAAAAGAAAAGGGCCGGAAAGATACGGCCCTCTTCTTGCAAGTTCAGAACAGCTCAGCGGACTAGGGTTCGCCGAACAGGTCGGTCATCGCCGCGGTACCAGCGTCGCAGGCATGGTTCAAGCAGGGCAGCTTGAATCCACCTTCGAGGGTCTTCAGCAGCGAGAAATGATTGTAGTAAACGTTGCTCTGCAGGTTGTGGAAGCCATAGTTGGTGTCCACGATGGCTGCAACCTGGTTGACAGTCGGCGCGACACTGTAGTCATCTTCGTCCCAGATGGTGACGATGGCGGCGTGGCCCTGCTTCCAGGCTGGAGAAGCGTGAATCGCGTTCACTATCCTCTCGAGTGCCTGATCGCCCAGCGCCATCAATGCCGGATTGAGTCCAGTCTGGGTGCCGTTGTCATTGGGGTCGGATGCGCAGAACGCGGTGCCGTTGCTGCGGCCGTGCTGGTCGTTGCACTGGTTCGGAGCGATGAACGAATAGTTCGGCACTTTGCCCGAGCCCAAATCGGCATAGAGGCCGCCGGCTCCGTCAAATGGAGCAACTTGCGCCAGGCTGTTTTCCGGGTTGGTACCAGTTTCTGTGGACAGGAAATAGGCGAACGGGTTGTGCTTCACGGCGTATAACTGAACGATATTGCCCAAGCTGAAGCTAGCGGTAGGATCCAGCGTATTAAACAGTGTGAAATCCGTCAGGTTGGTAAAGTTGCCGTCGCTGTAGTTGATCAGGTCAGCGCCGCCCAGCGGGAGGCTTTCCTGATAGCTCTTCCAGGTCTTTCCGGCAGCGACCAACTGATCGGCGATGCTCATTCCCAGGATGCTCGAGTCGGCCAGGTAAAATTTCACGCCATCAATGTTGTTGACGCCGGGAGGCCCGGTTGTCTCGTTGCTGTAATCGATGGCCGGTGTGGCCGCGTCCGTTCCGTTGCCCGAGACTGGGCAAATCGGGGTCCCCGTGGACTCAAAACTAGTAACGACGGCGACGATGTTCGGCGAGCAACCGGTGTTGTGCCAGTCCGGCGGATTGTCGTCCAGGATTCCGAAGTTTGACCCGCCATTCACTTCCAGATAGTTCGTCAAGCTGGGATGCGCCACCGCGAAATAGTTGGTGGCCAGATTCGCGGAACTCGCGTACTGAGTGGTGAACGGTGCGGCCGGATTATTGAGAACCTGAGAGTAACCGTGATTTTCCATCATAATTACCCATACATGGTTCAGCGGCGGGACGTCTTTCGGAACAGGGCCCTCTTGCGCAAACGCGGACGTAGATAAACCGGCCAGAAGAGCGGCCAAGACGAGCTTCTTCATTTGATTCTCCTTAAATTGTTTTTGAGTTGTGGCTTCTGATTGTCGAAAGAGCCTGAGCGAGATAAACGCGACCGGCGAAATCTAGCAGCGAATTGTGAGCGAACGGTTAAGGCGGTATGAAGAGATAAATAAATGAAAGCCTGTCCCTAGCCAAAATTCCATCCGCGCTGAAAATGGCACGATTCTCCCTCCGTACAGTGTGAAGAATCTGAACTCGACCATGAGTGTCTAGGAGGAGCGCGAGACGCTCTCGATGAGCGCATGCGCACGCGGCGTATTTACAACTGGCAGCTTCACGGCTGGCGGCCTCACAGATTTTGTGGTCAATCAGGAAGGCGACGAGTTCTTCAAAGCATGACCAATCTGTGCCTCCGTTTTTCATTCATAGTGATGCACCAAAAGAGTGCAAATTGTCCCCGCTACACCTCGCGAACAAGCCCAAGAACATCGCTGTGCATTAGGAGCGTTCGGCTACCAGCCTTAAATCGTCTAACGTTAATCGGGACCTAGCGGGTCTCTGGCGTTAGTTCTGTTATCGACAATTACGCTGCAAACCGCAAATGGCGATGTCGTTAGTGAATTCTCGCGCCTCGAGATTATGTGGGCATCCTTTCGACCCATTGAGCGCGAAATGCGGGAGCCGGGAATGGATCCGCAAAGTACTGTGTTTCCCGCGCAACCTTGACGCCGCTGAACTCCATGATGCTCACGGTGTAGGACGGCTTGCCGTCATACGTCAGGATGAATTCGGTGACCCAAAGATTACCGCTGCCAATGATTCGCCGGATAGAAAACCGCTTATTGCTCGGCTGACTGGCGCGCTGGCCCTGTATGTTGCTTCGGCCGCGGGTTCGCTCGCCTGACTGCGGGTAGTCCAGCACCGCGTCCTCGAGATAGATGAGGTGCTCCGTTACAAAATCGTTGGCATCGGACGCCGCCCAATGCTGATCCAGTGCCGCACAGATCTCTTGATCTCGCGCTCCAGAATCCTGCTGCTTCTGTTGTTGACCGTTCATCTTCAGCCTCCAATTTGACAAGAAGCTAGATGCTTTAGCGGAATCGAAGTGTACTGCTCGTCAAGTCGCGCGATTTCCGGCGCCTTTTCAACCCCATCATGCGCGAGGAAACATTCGCATCAGCGGTTGATGTAGGTTATGGCTGCGGGAATCCGAACATCAACCACGACTGATTGGCTACCCAATGCGGGTATAGCTCCGTCATCTGGTCGAAGAGCTCCTGGTCAGACGTCGCGGTTTTCTGCACCCGATCGAAGTCCTGCAGATAACGCTTGGTGTCTTGGATCGTCGAGGGAGAATCGGGCGCGCCAGTCTTCTTGTGACCGGCAACAACAATCGCCGGGTTCAGCGCCGCCAACCGGTCTAGCGCCGCGATCCAATTCTTTCGGCTCTCGGGGGTGGTGTCGCCGACGTACATGCGGCATTGGTTGTACACAACGTCGCCAGCGACGATCAGGCCGATCGATGGAACGTGTAGAGACGTCGAATCGGGACAATCGGTGCGGCCCTGCTTGATGATGCGCAGTTCATGGCCCTCGAGAGTGAACGTGTCGTGCTCATAGGGCTCAGGTGGAACCAACTTAGTGGCCACTTGCCCAGGAAAGAGCCGGCGGGCTAATCGCTCCACCGTGGGAGAAAAAGACATCTGCATGGCGTTCACCGTCTTGGGAGTTGCTATTGCCCGAGCGCCCGGGAAACGGTCGAGCAGAATGCTCAGACCGTAGAAGTGGTCGAAATGGGCGTGCGTTATATAGATGGTCTCCAAGTTGCGGTTGTGCAGAGCAGTCCAATCCGCGAGAGCCTCGGCCTCAGACACCGTCGTCATGGCGTCTACCAGCACCGCGTCGTATTCGCCGAAGATTAAAGTCGACGTGATCGGGTCAAAGCCGAACGCTTCGCCGAAGGGTTTTGGCCGCTCGCCGACCATAGCCTTTCCCGGGGCGGTAAAAACGTTCACACCAAGCGTGGTCTCTTTCAGTCCGTTTGTGCCACCCATCTGGTTCTCCCTTCGACGTCAGAGCGAGTGACTGTTCAAGGCAGAGATTGTCAGAAGTGCGCCGACGGAGCGCAGAGTTGGCATCCGTCCGGGCCGAGCGCTAACCGTACTTGAGATCGGTGCTCTGTCCGACCTCGATAATATAACCGTCTGGATCGCGGATGTAGCAGCGAATCTCGCCGTACTTGGCAATCGGTTCCGTGAGGAACTCGGCTCCTCGACTTTTCCATAATTTGTAGCACGCTTGAATATCCGCAACGCGGAAATTCATAAAGCTATTGATGTGATTTGGGTCGGGGACGCTGAGCGTTACCGTCGGCTTATCCGGGGTCGGCCCGCCTCCAACGTTCAGAATCATCCAGATATTCGCAAGCTGAAGGTACGGGGGCGCGTTGCCGTCACCCATGGTCAAAATGCGGGCGCCGAACACTTTTTCGTAGTAGCGAGCCGATCGTTCGACGTCGGCGACGGTGAGAAAGTGCGCGATGCTGATCCCCTCTCGCGGTGGCATCTCATAGCTCTTCTGTTCGACTTGTACGGCCGTCATGGATGGCTCCTTTCGATATAGTGCGCAGAATACGTTAAACATCACTACAGACATTCGAAACGTTTGTTCTTTTAAGCCTACAAAAAGCCGTTCAGCTCCTCCTACGACTTGTTGTTTCGCGGATCGTCTTTCGCGTTGAGGTATTCCAGTCCAAGCGGCCCCAGCGCGGTGATTTGCGTGACGTACTCGCCGGATTTCGCCCAGTGGAAATGGTGCGTGTTGCCGGGGAGGATGATCACCGCGCCGGGCGGATAGGCTTCCAACTTACTCGCGTCGAATTCATCCCCCAGTCCGATATAAAACACGCCGGAAATCACGGTATAGACTCGATCCTCTGGATGCTTGTGAGGCATCAGCTTCGCGCCGTGGGGCGATTTGACCCTGATTGTGTAAGGGCCGGGCTCCGAGGGCTGACCCACGACGACGGCCAGGCGGACGGAAGGCGGGAACGCCGGGAACGGTTTCCAATCGACATCTTCGGTCAAGATGGTTTTGAAAACGTCCTGCCCGAGTTGGTGAGGCCGGACTTCGCTTTGCTGGGCACGCTTTACGCCGCTGGTTTCCTGAGACATACAAACCTCCTTCGTTCAGAAAATGTAAAGCATCACACAGACTTTCGAAACATGCCCGCCAAGATTGGCCTCGAACGCCTCCCATCCTCAACGTCCCGAAGATCAGAATTGCGTCGGACGCCGGCCTAGATTTGGCCCAGGTAGTATCCGAGCCGATTTTCGACATCCCCCGGCTTCTGGAAGCCGCGCGCCGTGAGTGCTTTGATCCCTTCCTGGGCGGCGGATCGACCAAGCGACTGATGCACGCATCCCACCCGGCGCCGAGTTCGACGTCCGGCGGCAAGCTGGTGTTGACGAGCCGCTTGGTGTTGGCGATCGCCCATTTGTCGAACTTGGCGATCCGCGTCGCGAGCGCCTCTACGAACGCATCTAGCTCGGCGTCCGCCAGGGCGCGATATGTAGCCGTAGGCCTCGGCCTGCTCTGCTCTGATGTCTTCCGAGCTCAACAGCACCTCGAGAGCGCGGTTTCGGCCGATGAGTCGCGGCAGACGAGCCATCGGGCCTCCTCCGGCGACCATTCCCACGCCCACCTCCCATTGCGAGATGATGGTCTTCTCGCGGCTGGCAAAACTCATGTCGCACGCCAGCGTGACCTGCTCGTCGGCCTCCAGAGCGTTCATGACTTGCTGAAACTGCTTGACCATTTCCGGGCTCATCACGTTGAGCGGTGGGTTGTCGATCGTGACACGCCAATAGGCGGGCGACCGCCGGGTCATGCGGATCTGTACGGGCTTCGTAAGTGCGCTTGCGGTTGTCATGGCATTCTCCTGTCTATTCGTTCGTCTCGGAAACCGATTGATTGTCCCCAACGTTTTCTCGTGATTCGGATCATTTGTTACTTGCCGGCAGTTTGTTGATTGATGCCGCACCTGCTTTGCTGACGATCTCGTCCTGGGAATCCGCGCCTCCCGAACAACCGATTGCGCCGATAATCATCCCCTGTTCAATCAGTGGGATGCCGCCTCGAGACGCAATGATTCCATCGAACTCGAGCAGATAGTTGAGATGCATAAGGTTGATACCGTTCTCGAACTCCTTCGTTGGGCGCCGAAAGGTCGCGGCTGCTCGCGCCTTGTGCTCGGCAATCTGAATAGACGCAAGCATCGCGCCGTCCATTCGTTGAAAGGCCACCAGGTTGCCGCCGGAATCGACCACCGCTACGTTCATCTTCCAATTCCGTTTCTTCGCCTCTGCCACCGCCGCGTCAATAAGCGACTGGGCTCGGTCTAGTGATATCGGTGGGCCATACGGAGTGTCGAAAGGCATTTTGTCGGGCACAAAATCGAGAGGATTTGTTTGCGTGGGCTGCATCGCCGGACTCGCACCAACGGCGCTTCCTGTTTTCTCATTTGACATACGTCCTCCTTCACATGTGTCAACGGGTATTTATGAGATGACTTCGCCTAAGGTTGGTACCCGTCCGCCATCCATTTTGCGAATAGCTCAATGCGAGATTGAGGCCAAGGGCCTTCTCCTCTTGGCGGTGGAGGCGGCATTACCGCGCCACCGATTCCCCGAATGCGGTCGTAGATCGCGGCCGCGTGCGCTTTGACGTCATCATAGCTTGCCAGGTTGAACCCCTTGATCATGCCTTGAATGTCTCGCTCCGTAAAAAGCGGGCGAATGTCCGCTTGAAAGCTCGTCAGTTTCGTCATTGACGCCTCACACTGTCTGACCATTCCAGTTGCGGTTTCGCTTCCATGTTCATGCTCCTTTCGGAATGAAACCCGGAACGCCGGTTGTTACCACTTGATTCAGCCTCCGTCTGGTCTGGATGTGATTGATTTCGTCGAGCGCGTCTTGCGGAAGAGCAGAGATGTCGAAATTCTCTGTCGCACGGGCCGCAGTCCGGGGCGTGGTAAGCAAAGCCGTGCCGCGCTGCACCGCCCCACGCGCTCGATGACGGGATCGATTTCTTTCACGTAATAAGACGGAGTCGTAGGTGCGCTTTTTTCGCGCTGGCGAAGCATTTCGTCGAATGTCTTGGCCTCGAACGGACGCCTGCCAGTGAAAATTTCGTAGAGCACCAGACCTAACGAGTAAAGATCGCTCTGCGGAGTAATCTCTCCGCCTGCAATCTGCTCCGGTGACATATACGCGAGCGTTCCAGCGCGCGCATCGTCTGTGTTCGGGTCGAATGACACTGCCGCGAGACCGAAGTCCATGACACGGACGCGTCCGCGACCATCAAGCATGACATTGCCCGGTTTTAGGTCGCGATGAATGATGCCGTGCTCGTGCGCTGCAGCTAGGCCAGTGCACATCTGTCTCGCTATATCCAGTGCTTTGTCCGGCGACAGGCGGCCGATGCGCCGCATCAAGGAGGCGAGATCTTCACCATCCACATATTCCATACTGAGAAATGTTTGTCCTTCGGCTTCACTCAGGTCAAAGACTCGGCAGACATTCGGATGAGAAACTTGCCGCGCTAACCGCACTTCGCGGTGAAAACGGTCGACGGCGTTCGCGTTTAACAGTAGCGACGCAGGCAAGAATTTCAATGCTACCGGCTGGCCGAGTTTCAAATCCTCGGCGCGATAAACTTCTCCCATTCCGCCCTTGCCCAGTGGCGAAACGATGCGGTAGCGCTCGGCCAGCGTGGTCCCCGGAACAAAACGAGCTTCGTATCCGAAATTCGAAGTGTGAGAGGGGCTGTGGCGTGAATCGGACGCGATACGTGGCGGGGAGTTCGGAGATCCGACCGCGCGATCTCCACGGGCAACGGGCGAGTCCAGCCGCGTCACCGTCGGCGTATTGCTGGGATCCACGGGCGTGGCGCAAGCGGGACAAAACCGCGCACCATCGGGCATTTCATGCGCGCATGAGGAGCATTTCATTCAAATTTCCGATTTGTCTGTGGCTCGCGCATCGTACGCTTCTCCTGTCCGGGACACAACGAATTCGCCACCAGAGTAGGCCCCGACGAGATCTAGGCGCAGTTGGCCAAAGCGCGCTGTTGTTCAAAGTCCAAAAATAGTTGTTTGTGGGGACTCCAAACCTTCAGTTTGTAGCGCATAGAATCAACGGCTTGCAACGAGCCCGAGAATAATGTTTTTGGGCAACAGCCTGCGTTCCGCGAAAGGGAACCGCCTGATTCGTCTTGGAGAAAATCGCAGCCAATTTAGGCCGTTTGCGGAATCGAAGTGGAGAGAGAGCAATGGCTCTAGTGGATTGCGCCAATTGGGCCGCAAGATACCGGTTTCTAACAAACTGAAAGGAATAGAGAGGGATATCAAGACTGGCTGGCGGTGGACGCAGTCCCGTTCGAACTTTTCTCCGGCCTAGATTCCCTGCTAACAGGGAAAAATACTGGGAATTTTGCTTGTTCCGTCGAAGCCATTCGGCGATAACTCCCCACTGCCTAGTGCTTAAGCGAAAAAAATCGGGTCTCCGAGCCCAATCGGAACAGGGAACGATCAGGGAAGAAACAGGGAATGGAATTCCCTATTGGCCAAATCCTGTAGCGAAAGTCGGCCAGCAAGTCATGAGGAAATAGCGATTCCGGCGCGCGAGCGGACATTCTCATTTTGCGGCAGCGAGGCGCGCGAGCTTGTCGAATCGAGCATTACGGGAGTATGATGCCCGCAAGATCCGTGCAGGGTTCTTCCCTCGAACCTCTTCTCTCGGAGGCCTACCATGAAAATGAAAAAACCTCTCGTCATTATTGGAGCCATTGTCGTTGTACTTCTGCTCGTAGTCCTATGCTTGCCACTTTTCATCAATGCGAACCAATTCAAGCCGACGATCGAGACGAAGCTTTCTGCTGCGCTAGGACGCAGCGTTACCATTGGCGATATCAAGCTCTCGATTTTCTCAGGCGGTGTGACCGTCGCAGATGTCGCTATCTCCGACGATCCCAGTTTCAGCAAGTCACCGTTTCTCACCGCCAAATCTCTTGGCGTCGGAGTCGAGCTGATACCCTTGATCTTCTCCAAAGAGGTCAACGTGGACTCGATCACCGTCGACAGTCCTGATGTCGACCTGCTCCACGGTGCTGAAGGAAAATGGAACTATTCCAGCTTGGGCGGCTCATCGTCCTCGAGCGCTCTCAAAGCGCCGAACGGCGGATCCGCTTCCACCGCGCTTAGCGTGAAAAAACTCCAAATCAAAAATGGCAAAATCGTGGTCAGCACCGCCGGATCAAGTCAAAAGCCGAGCGTCTATCAGAACGTGGATCTCGAAGCTTCCGACCTTTCTTATACGACACAATTTCCGTTCAAGCTTTCTGCAAAAGGTCCGGGCAATGCAGATATGAAAGTGCAAGGCGAAACCGGCCCAATTAATCCGAGCGACGCTTCAATGACTCCGATGAGCGCGACGGTTGATGTGCAGCACCTCGATCTCGCCACCACGGGCTTCATCGACCCTTCGTCCGGCATTGCGGGCATTCTGGATTTCAAAGGCAGTCTGAATTCCGACGGCAAGCAGATGAGTTCCAAGGGCAGGATCAAAGTGACCAAGCTGAAAGCGTCGGCCGCGGGAAGCCCGTCAACGGTACCGGTGAACGTTGACTACTCCACGGTGTATACGCTGGAAACCCGAGCGGGCGTTCTGAATCAATGCGATATCAAAATCGGCAATGCGGCTCAGCATTTAACCGGTAGCTACGACACGGCTGTGAATCCCACAAAAATTCATATAAAATTGAGCGCGCCAGGCATGCCGCTCGGCGACCTCGAAGGATTTTTGCCCGCCGTCGGTGTGGTACTTCCGTCCGGGTCAAAGTTGCAGGGCGGCACGCTCAGCGTGGACCTGACAATCGTTGGACCTGTGGACAAGCCGACGATTGCCGGCCCCGTGAATTTATCGAACACAAAGCTGGCGGGCTTTAGTCTGAAGTCGAAACTCGGAGCGCTCGGCTCGTTTGCTGGTCTGGGCGGCGGGGGTGGCGGCGACGATACCGAGATTCAGACGCTTAGTGCCAACGTGCGCAACGACCCCTCCGGAACGAAGATTGATAATCTAGATCTTGTTCTCCCCTCAGTAGGAACCGTCACGGGAAACGGCACGGTGAGCGCTGCAGGTGAATTAAACTTCAAAATGGTCGCGAAGCTGGCGGGCGGAGTCGGCAAGGCAGTAGGGGGCGTCGCAACCGTCGCTGGAGGAGCAGGAGGAGCGCTGTCGTCCTTGCCAGGCGGAGGCGGTCACAGCCGAGGCAACTCGTCCGGTGGCGGCATTCCGTTTACAATTAGCGGCACCACCTCACATCCTCAGGTGCTGCCCGACGTGGGCGGAGCGGTCGGAAATGTCGCGAAGAGCGCAATCCCCGGGAAGATGGGCAACCCGGCGAGCGCAGCGACCGGCACTCTCGGCGGGTTACTCGGAAAGAAGAAACCGTAACGCAAGCAATTCCGATTTACATAGCCGAGCCAAAGTAGTTTTACGCGACATCGGTTGAGCGACCGAACCACGAAGTAATGTTGTATCTCACTCCGACTAGAGAATGAAATTAATTCCTGCCAAGTGCTTCCAGCCGGACCAAATTCGGCGAGCAACTACCCAGAAGAGCTTATCAAGGAGACCGAGGATCGGCCGCGGACGGCGCCGCTTCAACACAGTGAGTTGTTGCCGAAGCGCGAGGTTTTCCAGGACGAGATGCCGACGGCTACGAAACACGCCAGCAAGCGCTCCGGACAAGAGAAAGAGCAGATTGAACATGGCACGGAGTTATACCAGAATCGTGGACGGACACAGTGTAAGTAACTGATTCTGCGACCGGCCAGAGTTTTGGCGAGGGACAGGATTATCCATGGGCCTAACGAATTTTAGCGCTAAACATGCATCCGCGAAGTCATCAACGGGAAAGAACGCCCGATCGTCCCCTGCGATGCAATCCTTACGCGATGGGAATTCTGCTGAATGTAGTGCGCAAGACAGCCAGGATCTGTTTTGATATATAGTTGCGACGAAAATCTGTTTCTTGTCGTGTTGTCTCGGAGTTCAGTGAGACCGATCGTGTATGTCCGCGAAACACATTCGCTTTAAGCCCGCGAAATCGATCTCTGACCCGCAAAAAATCGTGATGATGGGATGAGACTCTTGAGCTCAGACGACGTGGAGCAGGCTTTCAATCTTAGTGGCCAGTCCTTCAATAGGCGCCGTTTTGGAGAAGACGCTGACACCCGCATCCTCTATATCCGAATGCCTCAGCGCATCGGCATAATTTGTGCAGAGAATCACCGGCACCTCTTTCATCCTCGATTTCAGCAGTCGCGCCGCTTCTAATCCGTTCATTCGCGGCATCGATAGATCAAGAATGATCAAGTCCGGTTTCAGCTCCGTCGCTTTTTCAACGGCGTCCACGCCGTCAACGGCTTCTCCGCAAACCTCATAGCTGGGTTTTGATTCGAGGAAGTTCCTGATCAGCCGGCGAATCATCGCATTGTCATCGGCTATTAAAATGCATTTGGGCACGAAACCCCACAACTAAGCAAAAGGAGGCTCGTCCGCCAGAATTCGCTTATGTGCGGCAGCGTACGCTCACATGCAGGCGATAACAATACACGCAACCCCGTAGCTAATTCACGCGATGGTCCAGAGGTGGGAGAACTCCCAAAGGGCTCATAAAGGCCCCCAAAAACGTTAGTAGCTTTCAGGGGTAACGCAGCACGTCCCGTTGCAAAGCACGCAGATTAGACAGTGCATCTGCAATAGTCTCTCGCTCGTGGTTCGAATCGGGGCCTTCGGAAATGGTCTGAATTCGCGAGAAGATCGCAGTCTCCGCATCATGAATAAGCGTGCGAAGTTTTCTGGGGTTGAGTTCCAGAAGAGCGGCGCTGTAAACGCTATACCATTCGTTTTGGTCCATATAGCACCTCTACTAAGGGGCCTCAAACCTACTAAACATGGCGCACTGTGTCTGTTCGCTGGCGTACCAAACTTTATTTTTCCGCTTCGCTGCGCCAAATCTGCGACTGCCGCACGATCGTCTCGTAACATTCGCACGCTGCGTTTTCCAGTTCCTTGCGGTTTTCTATTTTCACTTCTCCGCGCGTGTACTTAATTAATCCGGCCTTTTGCAGCATGCCCGCCGCTACTGTTACGCTCGCGCGCCGCGTGCCCAGCATATGCGCTAGAAACTCCTGCGTCAGTGGAACCTTGTTTCCGCCCAAGCGGTCCTGGCACATCAGCAGCCATCGGGCCAGCCGTTCATCCACTTCATGGAGCCTGTTGCAGGCAGCTATCTGCGCCGATTGCACCGACATTTCCTGCGACAGTCGAAATAACGCTTTCTCCAGTTGCGGGCATTCTGGCAACAAAACCGAAAAATCTTTCGCGCGAATCCTGAATGCACTGCCCTGGATCTGCATCACGACGCGGCTGGGACTGGTCTTGAATCCAACCAGAAGCGGTATTCCCGCAAAACCTTCTTTGCCCATTAACCCGACTTCCACGCTTTTCCCGTCTTCCATTATGTTCAGCACTGAAGCCAAGCCGCTTTCCACAAAATAGGCGAACTCGATCGGCGTGGCCGTCTCGTTCAAAATAGTTCTTGTCGGAAGTTCCACGAATTCCAGGACCGCGAAAATGGCTCTGGATTCTTTGCTGGGCAGGCTGCGCAGGATCTTGTTTTGCGTGTTGCGTTCGTTGCCGTCGCTCGAAGCCGGCCTCGAAAGATTCTTCGGAATCGACTGAGTGGATCCGTCGGACATAATTCGACCTCGATTGATTTGAACAGTAGTCCCATTGGGTGTGGAGGGACCAAGCGCTGGAAGGCCGGTCCGTCTAACGAGACCTCCCTAACCATACTCGTTCGTAACTCTAGATACTAGTCGCAAATGTTAGGATAGGCGTCCGTAGCCTTCCGCCCTTCCGCCTTGCGCTTTGTACGGTGGGAGCATATTGTTAATGAGAGAATATTTTGGAGAAAACGCCCAATAAATCGCGAATTGGCGCCACCCCGAAATGGGCTAAAGCTATCCTGGAGTTGCGTCACAATTTGCATCTCGATCAAAGCGCCCTCGGAGAAAGGCTGGACTGTTCGGCCATGACCATTTCTCGCTGGGAGCGCGGCGCTCAAGAACCCCCTTCTCACGCCTACATCGAGCTTGGTAATTTAGCCGGCGATCCGGATTGCTGGTTTTTCTGGGGCCGCGCAGGACTTCGCAATGAAGACTTGATGCGCGTGGTCCCGGATTTGCGTCGACGCTTGCTGAAAACCATCGCGCCTGAGTTCGAAATCGTGAACGCCGGCGGCGCCGGCAAAAAACCTTCGCGAGGCAAGGTTCAGCTGGTTGCTATTCCCTTGCTGAAAGTTGTCGCGGCCTCGCACGGCGAGAGGGGTGATGACACTTCGGTGCTTCATGGCGCTCCGCTGGAAAGCATGATTGCCGCCCCCAAGGACTGGTGCCCGAATCCCGCCGCTACCAGCTGTCTGCGCGTGAAAGGCAATTCCATGATGCCCTTACTGCAAGATGGTTATATTGTGGCCGTCGATTCCTCGCAGAGTGAGCGCAGTAAGCTCAACGGAAAAATTGTGATTGCCTGGCACAAAGACATGGGTTTGACCGTATCCCGCTTAGAGCGCTATGGACATACCGACACCTTGCAGCCGGAAAATCGCGAGTACCAATCGATTACGCTCGACAGCAAACATAAATGGAAAATTTTGGCGACGGTTCTTTGGTGGGTTGGTAAAGCCCCGTAGGGAAACTTCAGAAGAAAGCTCTTAAACGAAAACAGACGATGGCGAAATCTCCTCATAAAATTCTTGTGCTCGACGTGGGCGGCACAAACATAAAAGTGCAGGCCAGCGGACAAAAGCAGCCGGTCACAATCCCCTCTGGTCCCACCATGACGGCCAAGAAAATGGTCCGCGAAGTAAAGGAAGCAACGAAAAACTGGAAATACGATCGCGTCTCCATCGGCTATCCGGCCCCGGTAACAGCCGGCCATCCCATGCGCGAGCCTGTAAATCTCGGAGGTGGCTGGGTGGGCTTCGATTACAAAAAAGCTTTCGGCCGCCCGGTCAGAATCTTAAATGACGCAGCCATGCAAGCTCTTGGCAGCTATCACGGGAAGCGCATGCTGTTTCTTGGGCTGGGTACCGGCCTTGGCTCCGCAATGATCGTCGACGGAGTTCTGGAGCCCATGGAGCTCGCGCACTTACCCTATAAGCATGGAAAAACATACGAGGACTACCTCGGAATCCGAGGCCTCCAGCGCCTGGGAAAGAAAAAATGGCGCAAAGAGGTTTTCAAAGTCACGAAAAAGTTGATAACCGCTCTCGAAGCCGACTACGTCGTGCTGGGCGGAGGAAACGTAAAGAAGCTCAAGAAATTGCCGCCGCACGCGCGAATGGGGCGCAACGAGAATGCAATCCTTGGAGGATTTCGGATGTGGGAGGAAGAATAAAGCGCCTACATTTTCTTAACCTTCTTCGAGCGGCGCTATATCCCACTGTGGAATACTCCCAAATAATACATCGTTTTTCGAAAATTAAGCCTCCGCGCTCGATTCCACGCTCCGCTCCATGTAGGATATCGACGATGACTTCGCGTGTAATTCTAAGACTTCTTCCGATTTTATTTTTTTGGCCGGCGACAACATCAGCTTGCACCTGCTCAAAAGCTCCTCCAGGAGTTTGTCCGGGATTGCAGTCTGATGACGTCGTCTTTACCGGAACGGTCATGGCTATTGAAAACGTTTCGCCTGCAGCGACCATTGAAGCCAACGCCGCAGATTCAGAATCGGCGGCGCCCACAGTTCCCGCAGCCGACGCCACGCCAATCATTCGCTATCATTTTAAAATTGATGAAAAGTTCGCCGGCCCCGACACCGCGGAAATTGACGTTTTTTCCGGCGGCGATGACGGAGATTGCGGCTACCATTTTCGCAAGGGCGACCAGTATATCGTTTTCACCCAGCAGGAAACGGAAGGCCGCCTTTTCGCTACGATTTGTAGCGGCACGCGTCCCGTCGCCGATGGCCGTGCTTTGATCCCACAATTGCGCGCTATGCGCAACCATCAGCAAATCGCTTCCGTCTTTGGAGTTCTTCGCCGCGCCGATCCGCCTCTTCTTGCTCCCGCAGACGACCCGGATGATCCTCTTCCTCACATCAAACTAAAACTCCGCTCCAAATACGATCGCTTTGCCACCAGCACCGGACCAAACGGTGTCTATTCTTTCTATGACGTTCACTCCGGCGAATATCATTTTTCTGCCAGCCTCCCGGCTCGCATGGAACTATCCGAGAGAACTTTGCCCGGCGCTTTGCCACCTTTCAAAATTCCGAATGGCGCCTGCTACGAATACAACGTGGACGCCCTTCCTCTCGGCAAAATTCGCGGCGCCGTTCTAGGCCCTGATGGCAAACCTTTGAAGATTGCTTCCGTGGAGCTTTATCGTGCAGAGAAGTATAAAGACACTGAACCCGGCCTCTGGGGATTTCAGGGCTCCAAGGGAGATTTTGAGTTCGATCACATTGGTCCAGGCGACTACATTTTGGTTTTCAATCGCCTGAATCGTTTGGATCCGAACTCACCGTACCCTCGCGCGTTCTATCCCGGCGTAGCGAATCAAAACGAAACCAGCATAATCACGCTAAAAGACGGCGAACAACTTTTGAAAGCCGATATGCAAGTCGCTGATGGATATCCCACTCGCCGGATTCGCGTGCAGTTGAAATGGAAGGACGGCCGCCCTCCCGGCGAAGTCACCATCATGGCCAAAGCCGACCAAGGTGAAAATCCGGCAGCGCAACGAATGGCCGAGGGCATCTACGATTTCACGCTTCTGCAGTCCACGCATTACACAATTTCTGCGTGGGAAGATTTGGACCCGCAGCATCTCAGCCAGCGCCGCGGCAAAGAATCGTGCAACATCCCCGCCCGCATCGACGCAGAACCTGTCACCATCGACGGCGCCGACACCGAAACAAACGACATCTCGCTGACCTTCCCCTCCGTAGCTTGCGATAATCATTAGCCTGAATGCGAGTTTCCTTAGGCGCCGGTCACCACCAGGCCCTGTTTTGGTTTTCGCCCAGCTATTGTCCGGCCCGCTGAGTTCTCAAAATATGTACTTGAGACCGAGCTGCAATTGACGAGCATAGCTGTTTCCGTCTGGACCAGGGATTTCAATTTTCCAGCGGAAGTTACTCGGCAGCCTTCGCCGGTGGAGAGATAGCCGGGCCTTCACCCTTTACGTAGTGTCCGTACCAATCCAGATAACGATGGTAGCGATCTTCGATAAATGACGGCCGCGAAAATTCGTGGTATTCGCCGGGATAAACCACCAACAAAGTCGGCACGCCCAGCCGTTTCAAGCTCTGATACATTTGCTCGCCATTAATAATCGGGACATTCCAATCAATCTCGCCACCCATGATCAGTGTTGGCGTTTTAATTTTCGTCACGCGATTGAACGGCGAAAGCTTTTCCCACAGCTCGCGATTTTCCCACGGCAAACCCAATTCAAGTTCCCAGTCGCGCGAATATAAATCGTGCCCCCAATTTGTGATGTAAAGGAAATCTCCGGCGCCGGAGATCGCGGCCTTGAATCGCGTTGTCTGCGTGATAATAAAATTCGTTGAGATTCCGCCGTAAGACCATCCGCCAACGCCAAGTTTGTCCGGGTCCGCGATTCCCTGCGCAATCGCATAATCCACCATGGCCATATCATCTTCGTAATCTTTGTGGCCCCAGTCCGCCCATATCGCTTTGCAGAAATCCTGCCCGTACCCTGACGATCCCCGCGGATTCGGAGTCAGCACCACATATCCGTTGGCCGCAAAAAGTTGCGGATCAAAATTAAATTCCGCGTAATAGGCCCACACTGGCCCGCCGTGCGGCCGCAATATCGTCGGATAGCGCGTTCCCGGTGTGTAGTCCGGCGGCTCGTAAAGATATCCCGCCACGTTGGTTCCATCCTTGCTTTTAAAGTGGACATACTCCACATGCGGCAGACGAATTTGCGCCATCAAAGCATCGTTTGTCGTCGTCAAACGCCGTAAATCTCCGCCGTCCACAGGCAGAAAATAAATTTCATTAGGATGCGTCAACTCTCCGATCACCGCAACCGCCGCGCCATCTTTGCCCAGCGAGTACGATTCCACCATCCGCCTTCCGCCGATCGGTCGCGTGATTTCCCCTCCCATCGCTGGAACCCGCATTAAGTTCTGCGTTCCATCATCATCCGCGATGAAGTAAATCCATTTCCCGTCCGGCGAAAAGCGCGGCTCGCTCGCGTTGCGGTCGAGCTGTTGCGTCAACACTTTCATTTCACCGCCCGTGGCGGGCGCAACGGCAATGCGAAACGTCGCGTATTGATAGAGTTTTGCTTCCAGTTGAATAGTGAATGCGATCCATTTCCCGTCGGGCGACCATGCAGGCGCTCCCTCGGTGCCCGGATGCGTCGTCACATGCACCACCGACTTGCCTTTATCCGAGTTGTCCGCCGCCACTGTCCAAATATCGGTGTTGTAGTTGTGATCGGGATCTTCAAAATCCGATCGATTGCTCACGAACGCGATCGAACTCCCGTCCGGCGACCAAGCCGGCGCGCTATCGTCATAATCGCCCGAAGTAATCTGCGTCGTTTTGTGGCTGGCAAGCTCGTAAACGTAAAGATGCTTCCGTCGCCGGTCGAGATAGCCGATTTCATCTTCTTTAAAATGCAGCCGGTCGATCACCCAGGGATGCGCCTTCGGCTTTGCGTCGGCTTTGTCTTTGTCCTTGGCAGCCTCAAGTTCGTTGATCGAAGGGTCTTGCAACTCCAAAACAATACGGTCCCCCGACGGCGACCATGCGTATGCATCCACATCCTGAATCGTCTCCGTCAGCTTTTGCGCTTCTCCACCTTCGCGATTCAATATCCATATCTCTTTCTTCTTGTCTTCATTTTCCTTATCGCTCTTGGTCCCGCCTCGTCCCGATAAAAATGCCAAATATTTTCCGTCCGGACTCCAACGCGCATGCTCGGAAGAAACGGTTTCCGTCGTCAGCGGAATCGGAGGGCCGCCCGATGTTGAGATCATCCAGATGCGCGTTTTATCTTTGTCTTCTTTCAAATCATGAGTGGTCACCGTGTAACAGACCCACTTCCCCTCTGGGCTGATGTGCGCGTCTTCCACTTCCAAAATTCTAAAATAATCGTCCACTTTCAAATTTCGCGTCGCCGCCGTTTTTTCCGGTGCACTGGAATTTGTCTGCGATACCGAGGACGAATCCTGCGCCGCAGCCGGTCTCACAATCCAAGCCGGACTGGCAAACAGAGCAATCACAATCAAAAATGCGAATCTAAACCTCATAGCCGGCCCTGCTTTCGAAGGAATTTGCCCAACATTCGACGCGTAGTATACAGAACCCGCCGCCGAATGGTCTGGAGAATCTAGACTTGTTTTCAGCTGACTTCCAGACTTTCCCCGCGCTTGTTATCAGAGTACCTGTATGGAAGTCTTCGCTGAACAATAAACCGGTCACGAACGCCTGAAGATCTCGCGGATATCTTCCCAAACCATCCAGTATTCGTAAAACGTCCGCGCGCCATATTTCTCGTACAACTCACCCGCGACAGCATTCCCCGGCTTAACATTCACGCAAACTCGCAGCGCTTTCTGCTCCGCAAACCACTCAGCCATCGCGACAAGCAAAAGACCGGCAATCCCGTGCCGCCGTTGCTCTGCTACAACATCGATCCACTGCAATTCCCCTGAGCATCCATAGCGACGCGTGCGGTGCCCAGCCACGAACCCCACCATTGTCTTGCCTTCCACCGCCACAAACGCCGCCCGATCACTCAGTGCCTCTTTGGGCGACTGTTCTACGTTCAGATAACGCGCAATCCTCGCCTCTCAATATTCCTGAGTCTCCCAATTTCGCGCTCGAATCGCCGCCATCGCAATCGCGTCGCGAATTTCCGCCGGCCGTATTGTTAAAGGCATCTCGTCCTTCCGCACTCGATACATTGTAAAAGCGCTTGTCACAATCCCTAGGCGCGATTCGATTGACATACCAGGCTTCCCAAATTACCCTCGTGTTCCATGCCCGTCGCGCCAATTTCCTCACCGCAGTTCTCGCTTCGCCCCCAACCACACCTGTACGAAATAAACGCCTGGGCTTGGCTCGAACGGCTTTCCACTAATCTTGGCCGCCAGATCAATCTTTCCACCGTCCCTGACTCGGAATGGGACGCAATCGCTCAGCTCGGATTCGACTCGGTCTGGCTCATGGGAATTTGGCAGCGAAGTCCAATATCACGCAATATCACTCTCCAGGACCCCGCAAACTTTTCAACTTTCGAACTCGCTTTACCGGGCTGGGCGCCGGCAGACGTAATCGGTTCCCCATATTCCGTGGTCCAATACGTTCCGGATCCTCGCATCGGAACCTGGGAGGCGCTCGATCGCACTCGCGAGAAATTGCACGCGCGAAAAATGGCTCTCCTCGTGGATTTTGTCGGAAATCATACTGCCCGCGATAATTCATGGGTCCATGATCATCCGGAATTTTACGTGCAGGGCTCACAGCAGGATTTCGAAAACAATCCTTCTCTCTTTTTTCAAGCGAACACGGCGCAAGGCCCGTGCTATATCGCACTGGCCAAAGATCCTTACTTCCCTCCCTGGACCGACGTCGCCCAGCTAAATCATTTCCAACCTGAAATGCGCGCCGCCCATCTCGCCGAATTGCGCGTCATCGCACAACATGCTGACGGCGTCCGCTGCGACATGGCCATGCTGCAATTGAATGACATTTTCGAAAGGAACTGGCGTCATCTCCTGGGAAATATTCCACCACCTCAAAAAGAATTTTGGACTGAAGTGCAGGAAGCCGTGCCTAACCTGGT